>Ga0209402_10001095_pt1 | contig 30473 bp, 26 predicted proteins | sample ArcticOcean_MG_C_3_FD_187437 | JGI IMG/M metagenome (GOLD analysis project Ga0209402, IMG submission 187437) | Marine microbial communities from western Arctic Ocean - ArcticOcean_MG_CB8_126 (SPAdes) (version 2) | ecosystem: Environmental > Aquatic > Marine > Oceanic | place: Arctic Ocean... | reverse complement strand
GAGCGAACCTTCTGAGGATCAAAATGCGATTTAAAGGGGCCATCTCATTGCCTGCAGTTCGCGCCAATAATCGTAGAAGGTACTGTAATTCCGGCTCATCGAAGGTAAATTCGTCTGCCCTGCCCTCCAATACCATTGTTCCGTCTCGGGTCCGAGTGTAATCAACAAAAACCGGATTAAACAATCTTGGCACGAACGACGCGGGCGGCATTACAGACAGCCAAACCGTTACTTATAGGGATCGGCCGCGTCGCGCAGGCCGTCGCCGAAGAAGTTGAAGGCCAGGACGATCAAGACTACCGGTAACATGGGGAAGATCAGCCAGGGATAGGTTGCCACGGCGTTGATGTTTTGGGCCTCGTTCAACAACACCCCCCACGAGGTGATAGGCGGGCGCAGGCCCAAGCCGAGGAATGACAGCGCGGTCTCCGCCAAAATCATCGACGGGATCGACAGGGTCAACGAGGCGATCAGATGGCTCATGAAATTGGGCAACAGGTGCCGCGCGATAACCCGCGCCGGCGTGGCCCCCATCAAGGTGGCGGCGGTGGCGAAGTCTTCTTCCCGCAGGGCCAATAGTTTCGAGCGTACGGCCCGGGCCAGGCCGGGCCAATCCAGCAGCGCCAGGATGATGGTAATGCCAAAGAACACGCCGATCGGGCTCCAGGTCACGGGCAGGGCGGCGGATAGCGCCATCCAAAGGGGTAATTCCGGGAACGAACGCAACATCTCTATCAGCCGTTGCACCACATTATCCACCCAGCCGCCGTAATAGCCAGCCAGGCCGCCCAGGGTCAGGCCGATCAGAAAGCTGACGGAGATGCCGATCAAGCCCACGGTCAGGGAAATCCGCGCGCCATAGACGATGCGGGAGAACATATCCCGGCCCAGCCGGTCGGTGCCGAACAGGAACAGGGTGCCGCGCACGGTCTTGTTGCCGATCTTCTCTTTCGAGGGGCAGAAGAAGTGGAACTTCATGCCCCATTGGCCCCAGAACTTGTACGGCGCGCCCCGGCAGAAAAAGCGGATCGGCTGGACCTGGGTTTCGTCAACCGTATAGATCCGCTTCATCTGCTTGATATCGCGGGTCACCTTGTAGCCATAGACGAAGGGGCCGACGAATGCGCCTTCGTGGATCAGGTGCACCACCTGCGGCGGCGCATAGATGAACTTGGCGTTGCGCTTGGCCAAGGGATAGGGCGCTACCCATTCCACTACTAGAATGGAGATGTAGATGGCGAGGAGAAAAATCATCGAGGCGACAGCCAGGGGATGGCGTCGCAATTTCCACCAAATCAGGGTCCATTGCGACGCCATGAAGAAGCGTTCCTGCTCCTTCGTCAGCTGCTCTATGGTGTGGGGATGGAACGGTGCATCCGAGACCCAGTGCCGGTTTTGATCTTCGTGCAGAGTCATTTCGACGCCTCCGATCCAAGGCGGATGCGCGGGTCGAGGGCGGCCAGGGCCAGGTCGGATACGAACATCCCGACCACGGTCAAGGCGGCAAGGAACAACAGAAACGAGCCAGCCAGATATTGATCCTGGCTTTGCAGGGCGCTGACCAGCATGGGCCCGGAGGTTGGCAGGCTCATGACCACGGCGACGATGGCTGAACCCGAAATCATCTGCGGCAACAGGTTGCCGATATCGGCCACGAAGGGGTTCAACGCCATGCGCAGGGGATATTTCAACAACAAGGTGCGGTTTTTCAGGCCTTTGGCCCGGGCCGTGGTGACATATTGTTTTTGCAGTTCATCCAGCAGATTAGCGCGCAGGCGGCGGATCATGCCGGCGGTGCCTGAGGTACCGATGACGATCACCGGCACCACCATATGCTCGCAGACCGACAGGAATTTGCCCCAGGTCATGTCCTGGCCGATGTACTGCTCGTCCATCAGGCCCCCGATGGAAACGCCAAAGTATTTTTTCGCCAGATACAATAGAATCAACGCCAACAGAAAATTCGGTGTCGCCAATCCGATATAGCCGACGAAGGTTATGGCATGATCGCCAATACTGTACTGCCGTACCGCCGTGTAGACCCCGATGGGAAAGGACACCGCATAAACGAACACCATGGTGGTGAAGTTCAGTAACAGAGACAGCAACAGGCGGTCGCCGACCACCTCGCCCACGGGCAGGTTATATTCGAACGACCAGCCCAAATTTCCCTGCAGGATACCGGAAAACCCGTTGCTGCCGGGCCAAATGCCAAGCCAGACGCCATATTGCTCCAGCATCGGTTTATCCAGACCGAATTCCTGGCGCAGAAAGGCCAGTTTCTCCATGGCCGCGCGGTCGCCGCTGGCGATCATTTCCGCCATCTGATTTGAAAGATAATCGCCGGGCGGCAACTGGATGATGATGAAAGTGATGACGGATATCACCAGCAGGGTCGGGATCATCACCAATACCCGGTGTGCGAAATAGGTGAACATGCCTAGGCGCTCCCGCAGACAATTGCCATCACCGGTCCAACCAAAAGGTGTCTGGTCGGTAAATGCCAAAATGGGCGCCTGGATCCCAATTATAGATCCCTTTCCTGGGCACGTTTCTCAGACCATGCTTGACCACGACCGGCTGTTGCACCCCGGCGATGATGCCGATGGAATAAATCTGTTCGGCATGGATGGATAGCATGCGGTGCCAGATTTCCTCACGCCGCTTTGGCTCGGTCACATGCTTCCATTCCGCGGCCAGCGCCACCAGTTCCTGGGCTTCTGGCAAATCCGGGGCCTCGCCCGACTTGCCGGAGGTGTCAAAATACTGCCCCCACATTGGCCACATCAGTTGTTGCTGCGAAGTTGGAGCCAGTTCCTCCGGGCTCGTTGCCGCCGTGGCGACACCGTTTTCCAGGCCGCCCCATATCGACATTTGGGCCTGACCCGAAAAGATCCGATTGCGGAAGACTTCCCGCTGGGACGGTTTGACGAATAATTTTATACCAACTTCGGCCCAGCTTTCCGTAATCAATTCCAGAACATCGGTTTGTTCCGTATCCTCGCCGGCGGTTTCGACAATAATCTCCACGGGCCGGCCATCGGGCAACAGCCGGATATCGTCGTCGTCGTATTTGGTCAGGCCGATTTCGTCCAATAACGCACCCGCCTGGTCAGGGTCATATTCGGCCCATTGTTTCTGGTATTCCGCCCGGAACAGCGGACTATCGGGCAGCAGGGTATTGTTGCCCTCAAGGGCCAAGCCGAAAAACAATGATTCATTGATCGCTTCGCGGTCCACCGCCAAGCTCAGGGCCCGGCGAAAACGCACGTCCCGCATTAATTTCGACCAGACCGGGTCGGCAACATTCAAGTTGGGAAACAATGCGACATGGGCGCCTTTGGCGATGCGCCACAGATAGGTATTGAAGGCGCCGGCCGCCTCGTTCTCGCGCAGGAAGGTCAGATTACTGAAGGCTAAGCTGCGGGCCTGCAAATCAACTTCGCCCATGCCGGCCTTGGCGGCGATTAGCTTGCTGTTGGAGACGCTCATGATGAACTTGTCGATATAAGGCAGTTGACGGCCCTCTTCGTCGACCCGGTGATAGTAAGGGTTGCGCATGCCAATGAAACGAGTCGTTGGCGGCCGGGTCTGATTCACCCAAGGCTGTAGGGTCGGCAGATCCGGATTATCAAACCGGTACATATTGTCGTAGCGGTTATGCAGCGAGGCCCAACTGCGGGTGCGACTCTTTTTTAGGAGTTTTTTCAACTGAGCGGGTTTGGCATAGCGCCCGTGGTATTGGCTCAGATAATGGGCTGGGCGGTAGGTGAAAAGGGGCGAGGCCCCGGCTAGCCGGGGCAGAAAAAAAGGATTGGCCGTGGGCCAGGTGAACCGCACGGTGGTTTCGTCCAGCACTTGGAACGTCGGCGCCTGACCATCGGACAGCATCAGGCGCGGCGGCCCGGCTGGGGAAACCTTCAGGTTGTTGGCAACGTCTTCCCACCAATAGCGAAAATCTTCCGCCGTAAAGGGATGCCCATCGGACCATTTATGGCCGGGCCGTAGTTTAAAAGTGAACTGGCGGCCTTCCTTGACATCGACCGATTTCAGAATATCGGGCACTATATCGAATTTCTTGTCATAGCCCACCAACCGGGCATAGCCATAGACTACCAGCAAGCGGATATCCTTGGCCCGCCCGATCAGAGTGCGGAGTTCGCCGCCCTGGCGGCCAATTTTCCCCTCGCCGGTGAAATGCACAACGGATGGTTCCTGTGGCAGCCGTGCCGTCACGCCGGGCAGCTCGCCTACCTTGACCTTGTCTGTGAACATCGGCGTCTCGACATAGTTCATCGCCATGGCGGACGTCACCGCCCCGGTCACTGCCGCACACAGAAGCCATCCCTGTAAAAAAGCGCCCATGCCCTTGGCTCCTCGTTTCATCACAACTCCCTCAGCAATTGCGTGCCAACGGCGGCGCGGACGAAATGACCGCTACCCGCGTCGATCATATCCGCTACTATGCCGTCATCCAGCGTAAAGGGCGCGGGCCAGGCGCTTGGCACCGACGCCTTGCCTTCCATAAGCGCGGTCAGGTCCAGTTTGGCGTCGGGATCAGCCTTGGGCACCGCCGCAAGCAGGGCCTGGGTATAGGGATGCAACGGGTTGCGGAACAGGGTTTCCCGTGGCGCCGTCTCGACAATCCGGCCGGCGCACATGACGGCGATCCGGTCGGCGACATAATCGACCACCGCCAGGTTGTGCGAGATGAACAAATAGGTCAGGCCCAATTCTTCCTGTAGATCCTTCAGCAAATTTAGAACCTGGGCTTGGACCGAGACGTCCAGCGCGGAAACCGGCTCGTCGCAAATCAACAAATCCGGCTGTAGGGCCAACGCCCGTGCGATGCCGATCCGTTGCCGTTGGCCGCCGGAAAAGCTATGCGGATAGCGGCGCAGAAAACGCGCATCCAGGCCGACCAGGTCCATCAATTCCCGCACCCGCGCGGCGCGTTCCTCGCGATCGCCGATTTCATGGATATTCAGCGGCTCGGATATAATATCGAACACGGTCATTCGCGGGTTCAAAGAGGAAAACGGATCCTGGAAGATGAATTGCACCTTGCGCCGGAACGCAAATAGCTCCGTATCACGCAGGGTCAGCACATCGACGATTTTGCCATGGTCGTTGAACGACAGGCTGCCGGTATCCGGGCTCATCGCCCGCATGATCATTTTAGACGTAGTGGTCTTGCCGCAGCCGCTTTCACCAACCAGGCCAAGACATTCACCTGGATTGACGTGGAACGAAACATCGTCCACCGCCAGTACGCCGCCACCCGGTTTACCGCCGAACAGCTTGCGCTTGCGGGTTTCGAAGGACTTGCTTAAATGGCTGACGTCCAGCAAGGGCCCGGCGGCGCGGGCCGCTTCCGGCCATGGCTCCTTCTGGCGCAAAAGCCCGCCGGCCGCGGAGTTGATTTCGCGCAGGGGCACCAATCGTTCGCCCGGCTTCATGCCAAATCGGGGCACGGCTAGCATCAAGGCTTTCAGATAGGGGTGTTCGGGGTTCTTGTAGATATCCGCCACCGGCCCCCGTTCCATGACCTTGCCGTGGTACATCACCACCACTTCATCCGCGACGTTGGCGACTACGCCCAGATCGTGGGTGATCATCAGCACCGCCATATTCAGTTCCGACTGCAGGTCCGAGATCAATTTCAGGATCTGCGCCTGAATTGTGACGTCCAGGGCCGTGGTCGGCTCATCGGCGATCAGTAGGGCCGGCCGGCAAACCAGGGCCATGGCGATCATCGCCCGTTGCCGCAGGCCGCCCGACAATTCAAACGGATATTTATACACCGCCTGATCAGGCTCGGGAAAGCCGACCATGCGCAGCATTTCCGCCGTCATTTCCATGGCCTGCTTGTTTGAAACGTCGCGGTGCAACGATAAGGCTTCCGCGATCTGATTGCCGATAGTGTGTAGCGGCGACAACGAAGTCATGGGTTCCTGGAAAATAATCGAGATACGGCCGCCCCGCACTCCCCGCATCTCCTTGGAGTCCGACCGCAGACGGGTCAGGTCGACGAATGTGCTTGGTTTATTGGGGTCCATAAACAATATCTCGCCGGCGGCAATCTTGGCGGTTTCAGGCAGGATGCGCATGATAGCCTGACTGACCACGCTTTTCCCGGAACCGGATTCGCCCACCAAGGCGACGGTCTTGCCCTGAGGCACGGTAAAGGAAACGCCGTCTACGGCCCGGATCAGACCTTCCGCGGCTTGAAATTCGATCGCCAGATCACGTACCCGCAGGATATTTGTCATGATTTCGGCCTCGTAACCGCGGCCGCCGTTGCCGGGTCGGCCGTGACCACGCCAAGGGATAACAGATTAGCTGCCGTGGTGGGGTTAATGGTCAGACCGTGGTCTAGGGCCGCCGCGTGGGCCTGGCGGACAATGTCATCAAAGCTGGGCAATTGGGAATCCATGCGGATTACGGCATGGTTTCCCATGCCGCGCAGGATTAACTGCATCCAGCCCTCCCGGCGGTCGCGCCGGGTAGAATAATAGCGGAGTTGAATATCCCGCAATTCCGACCAGCGTATCCCGCGGTCCAACAATCCCCTCAAGGGCCCCTCCTGGCGCACACCGTCCCTGTCCACGGTTATAACAGCGCCTTGGCGCCAAGCCGTCCGGAGACCGTAGATCGCGAACAACATGGCCAAGGCAGTCATACTATAAGATACAAGAGGTAACAGATCCGTAAAGAGCATCAGGGCTATCGGCAGCAACACACCAAGTGCGGACCGTACATAGTCGGCCAACAACGCGTTGATGGGATAGCGGTGACGGCTCATTGCGGCAGCCTAAAGACTTCATCTACGGTTAACCAGTGAGCGCCGTCACATTCTTGTGTGCGGGTGAACAATTCAGCCAGGAAATCCCATCCGGCTTGATCCATGACGCCATGATGGCTCAAAACGCCGCTGCTCTCTTCGGGATCAAACCTGCTGCCGCGGCGCCCTTTCAAATGTGTAATCAGCGCATCCAATGCCGCATTTTCTCCGACAAAGCCGCGCCCGCCGCGCCAATCTATTAAATCCAGATGGCAATTGCATTCCATCAGACCCGCCGCCGGCTGGGCCGCCGCGCGTGGACCAAAACGGGACAGGCCTTGCAATTGCGCCAGGGGTAGGCGGCGCACCAGATCCGCGTCGATCCGGTTCCATGGCGGCACAAAAACAGGCATGGCCAAGCGCGGAAAACGGCCCAACAGGCTCTTCCAGCCAAGCGCAGCGTCGTCCAACATTTCGCAGACCGGGCGATGCCCCCCGAATTCCGTCTTTTTATCTTCCGCCGGGGCGCGGTTTTCATGCATCAGCCCGTGCACCAAAAATTTCAGTCCGGTTAAATCCGCGAGAACCTCACCCAGGGTGTCTTCCGCCCGGCCCGGAATAACCGCCAGGGCCAGGGCGACACCGGATTTTCGTGACAATTCTGCCAATCGTTCCAGCTGCGGCCCCGGGGCGACGGCGTCGTCATCACGCCACCACAGCCCCGCTTGCCGGCCCGCCGTGGCCCAGCGGGCCAATTCCTCGCTCAAATCAGTCCATCCCGCCATCCCGCTACCAGTCCAACGCCGCGGTCCAGGCGGCAATCTGACGCGCGCTATCCGCGGCGCCGGTTGTCCGCATAGCCGCGGCTGCCACCGGTTTGGCCGCCAGGGCCCTCTCGATCGCGGCTGCGATGGCCGCGGGGGACAAATCCTCCTCCCGGATCACCGTGATGACGCCGCGCGCGGCCAACAGTTCCGCCCGCAAAGTCTGTTCCGTCTCCAACCCACCGGCATAAGGCACGACAATGCTGCGGCAACGGGCGTGCATGCACTCCATCAAGGTGTTATAGCCGCCTTGGCTGATGGAGAGGGCACAATTCATCAACAACGTTGGGAAATCGCCGCGGGCCCGTTCCACCACGATGCCGCCGCCCGTTTCCCCGCCGGCCTCCACAGCCAGGGCGCTTAGTGCCTGAAAATCACCCTCCGGCACCTTGATCCCAACCAGCACCCGCCAGCGCCGGTCCGCCAGGGCGCTTGCGGCCCGGGCGCGGATGGCTGCGCGCAACAGATCATCGCCCACCGCCCCGCCGCCCGCGGAAACCAAAACTTCGTTCCAGCCAGGGCTGCCCGCCCCGCCCCGCCGGCCCGTCCGGTCCACCACATAACCGGTGTAATGCAACTTGTCGGCAATCTGTGCGGCATGGGGGAAGGTGGTCTCGAACGGGATCAAATCCGGGTCGCCATGGACCAGCACATGATCGAAATAGTGCCCTATCCGATCCAGCATTTCCTCCATGCGCTCCGGCTTGGGCGGCGCCACCAGGATATCGCGCACGGAAGACGCTATAATAGGGCGTTGCGGGCAGGCCAGGGCCGCGTCCAATAAAGGCAGCAATTCAAATCGCATCTGCCGCCGCCCAAACGGATATAGCTCCAGCAGGATCACATGCGGTTGGATCCGGCGCCAGGCATCCAGCAGCGCGCCGCGCCGCCGCGCCCGCCAAACATCATCGATGGGACGGTCATTGTCATCCACCAGTTTTTTGAAATACAGATCGACGGCCCGGACCGGGGGTAATTGCACCAGTTCGGCGCCGCCTATATCCAGGTTTGGGATACCATGTCCACCCGAAACATAGGTGACCGACAACCCGGCCGCCTGCATAGCCCGGGTCAGCGTGGCGCCCCGCCTCTGATGGCCGATGCCCAGCAGGTGCTGGACATAGAACAGCACGCGCTTGCCGCCATTGGCGCCAGTACTCATGAGGCGGCGTCTTCGTCCGCCGCCCCTTCGGGCCGGCGCAGGGGAGCGTTCATGCGCCACGGCCGCACCCCGCCCTGGGCATCAAGTTTAAATAAATGAGCCTGCTCCCAGCGCAGCCTTACCGGTGGCCGGCCCAACATGTTCCAGTCATAGGCGGCGGCAAAAATTGCCCGAATGACCGATTTATGGGCCACGGCGATATGCCGGCCGCCGGCTTGGCCCAGCGCTGCCAGGAACGGTAATAGCCGTTGCTGCACCATGCGCGGACTTTCGCCGCCGGGGGGCAGGAAATCCAGGCCGCGGTCTTCGTTCGCCACCATGCCAGCTTGGGGGTCGGCGCGCAACGCTTCCAGGGTGCGGCCTTCATAGGCGCCAAAGTCCATTTCGATCAGACGGTCTTCAATGTGCAACGTGGTCCCGTGCGGCTTTCCATCTTCGGTTCCGCTAAGCATGGCCGCCGTCTGGCGCGCGCGGAGCAAGGGGCTGACATGCCAGGTGGCGCCATCCAGTTCCGCCGGCGGGCGTAACCCAGCCAGCGCCGCCTTTCCCGCCTCGGTCAGGGAAATGTCGGCCCGCCCGGTCATCCGGCCATCATTGTTCCAGGCCGTGCGGCCGTGCCGGATCATGCCAAGCAAGGTCATGGCATAATCTCTCCAAGGGCTTCCCCGATGGCGGCTGCCGCCACCGCTACCGTGCGCTCTGTGCTGACAAAGGCGCGGGCACCATCCGACAATTGCCGGCGCAAGCCGGCATCGTCCAACAACCGCCGGGTGGCGGAGGCGAATGCGGCGTCGTCTCCCGGCGCGATCAACAGGCCGGTTTTTGCATGGCACACCACATCCGGCACCCCCCGTTCATTGCCCGCGACCACGGGCAGGCCGGCCGCCTGGGCCTCTAAATATGCCATGCCATAGGCCTCCCCCACACCGGGCCACAAATACAGATAACAGGCCGCATAGATGTCGGGTAGTTGTCGCAAAGGTAGGGCGCCGGCCAGGATCAATTTATCGTCGAACTTCCCATTAATGGGCGCCAGGGCAGCCGTGGCCTGGTCTCGGGCCGGGCCGTCGCCGATTACCAGCAATTGCCAATCATCCCCGGCTAGGCGCGCCAGGGCGGCGCCCAGCCTTTGATACGAGTGCAGTTTATCCCCGGGCCGCATCATGGCCACTGCCAGTAACCAGCGCCGTTTCGGGTCCAGGCCGAAGCGCCCGGCTATTTCGGCCCGGTACGCCGGCGGGGTCCCCGCCGCGGCAAATGGTTGCGTATCCAAAAACGGCGGCAGATATCGCAAGTGATGCCCCGCCGGCACCAAGGGGCGGACGCAGGCCATATCCAACCGGGTTAGACAGAAGATACAGGCCGCCGCAGTGATTGTCCGGGCCGTGGCGCAATGGCCTAAATCCCAACGTCCACCGGCCTGCTTTGGCGCGAACGAGGCCTCGGCCACCAGATAGGGGATATCCAGGGCCGCGGCCACCCTCGGGCCGATCCAGTCCGGCGCTTTGTGATACAGGTGATAGGTGAACCAGGCCGTTGGCCGAGCGCCGTTCGATAGACCGCGATAGCGCGCGATTAAGTTATCCGCCAGCGCCTCTCCCTCGGCCCGCAATTCCAATTGCCGGGTCGGATCGCCCCGGCCGTCATAAGACCGAAAACCCGAGGCTAGTTCCACCGTGGCGCCGGCCGTCTCCAGAGCCTGGATCAACAACTGGGCCATGCGCCGGTCCCCCGATTGCGTCGGATGGGTCGGAGCCTTCAACGGCGCATAAAAGGCGATGCGCCGGGCGGCCATCAAGCTTTCCTGACGAGGCTGCCGGGGCCGCCATCGGGGCTGGTAGCTGCGTCTCCCGATGATGCGCAAACGGGTTGGGCGAGGGCAAACTTGCGGGCCAGCCGCTCGATCCAGAATTCGTGGGAGAATTGGTTCCGCACCCGGCCTTGACCGGCCTGGCCCAGTTGCCGCCGCCGCGCCGGCGCGGCAATCAGATCAGCTAGGGCCCGGCTCAGTTCCGCCCGGTCACGGGCTTCGACTAGGACGCCGGTTTCTTGGTCCACGATCAGTTCCGGGATCGCCGATACCCTGGTCGCGATACAGGCCAGGCCCTGGCTTTGCGCCTCCATTAATACATTGGGCAGGCCGTCCTGGTCGCCGTCCCCCGCGATCCGGCTGGCAAGGACAAATATGTCGGCCTCCCGATAAGCCGCCAGAACCGCCTCCTGCGGCTGCGCGCCGCGCCAGGTGATGCGGTCCGCGATGCCTGCATGTCTGGCCTGCCGTTGCAATTTGTCCGCCAATTTGCCGCCACCGATATGAACCAGCCGCCACTGCAGTGTCGGGGGCAATGCCGCCAGGGCGCCAATCAGGTCGTCATACCCCTTCTTGCTGACCGTCCGTCCGACCGAGAGGATGCGCACCGGATCCACCACTTTCTTGCCGTCACGATCTGAGCCTGCCGTTTCTGGCGGCGCGAACTGGGCCAGATCGATACCGTGGTAAACCAGCGCTACCTTATTCTGGGCCCCGCCGTCGCTACCGCTCGGCGCCAATGCCATCAGATGATCATGGGCCGCTTGACTGCAGGTAACCAGCCAGTCCAGATCCGCCAGTTTCTCCCGCTTCTCCCACGCGGGTGTGGTCCAGATATCCTTGGCATGGGCCGAACAGGTCCACGAACTGGCGCTCAAGTGGGCCGTGTAACGGGCAACAGAGGCGGGGGTGTGCAGAAAATGGGCGTGCAGATGGCTGATATCCCCATCCAATTCCGCCGCCAACACCAAGGCCTGGCCAAAGCGGCGCACCCGATTGGGGCTGCGGTCGCGGCCCAGATCCCCCAGCCACAGGCGCCGGGCCGCGCGATAGCCCGGCCAACGCCGCACCAGTTTCCAGGCGCGCCAGACCCGCAACGGTTCCTGATACAGATATTCCGGCAAATAGCTGACCGGCGCCCTGATCCGCCGGTGCACGGGATGCACGGCCTGTTCCGTGGGATGACGCAAGGAAATGATGCGGATTTCTAGGCCGCGCCGTTCCAGCGCCTCGATCTCTTGCGCGATGAAGGTTTCCGATAATCGGGGATAGCCCTTCAATACAAACGCAACGGGTTTCGCTGTTGTGTTGGGCGTCATAGCAATGGGCGCGCCATCGTATCTTGATAGCGGGCATTAATCTCCCGAATTTGCCTTGGCCCGCCGAGCCACCACGGCCTTTGCCGCCGCCGCGTCCGAGGCCATGACCGGCTCGGACAGCCACGGCGCGACCAGACGGTTGACGTTGTCCAGGCCCTCCAGCAGGCCCGGCACGATGACATCGTGGGGCCTGTTTTGATAGGGCAGCTCGCGCAGGGCCTTGCCCATGACGTCGGCGTCACGTTCACCGTTGTCTTCCAGCATACGGACCAGCCCGAGTTCCTGGGCCCGGCTGGCGCGAATAAATTGTTCCATGCGGGGCCGGGTGCGCGGGATGATCAGGGCCCGCTTGTTGAAGCTGAGAATTTCGCAAAATGTGTTGTAACCACCCATGGCGACGACGCCGATGGCGTTGTCTTCCAATTCCTCCAACTTGGCATCGAAGGTAATAGCCTGCACCCGGTTGAGACGATTGGCCCGATCGATAAATTCCGCCTGGGTCTCGGGCTGCATAAACGGGCCCAGGACAATCAAGGCCGGATACAGCATGCGGCTGTCGGCTTCATAGGCGCGCAGCACCCAATCGATCAGCCCTTCACCGTCACCGCCCCCCCCCGTGGTCACTAGTAAATAAGGCTCCGAGACAATGGCGGGCAGCGGCCGGGTCGATGGCTCGGTCGGTGTGCGACGCGGCAGATAGCCCGTATAAACCATCCGCCGTCGCACCTGTTTCGGCACCTGCAGGCCCTGCAGGGGATCGCAAATCTGCGGCAATCCGTAAACCCAGATTTCATCGTACAGGTCACGCAGAGCCGGCATCGCGTTCTTGCGCCGCCATTCGGGCACCAGCATCAGGGGATCGTCCATGATATCGCGCAGTCCCAGTATCAGGCGGGTGCCCCGGGCCTTCAACATGCGCAGGGTTTCTTCAACCTCGCCCCGCAGGCCCAAGGGCTCTTTGTCCACGATGATCATATCAGGGGCGAAAATATCCGCCGTGTGCTTGATGATCGCCGCCCGCATGTGGATGGTTTGTTCGAAATCGATGCCAAGGTTCAACGATGTGTATTCACCGTTGCGCAGTTTGATCACACCGGGAATACGCACGAAATCGATGCGGGAGCGAAAATCGAAACTGCCGATGATCGGCGAGCCGGAGAGAATTAGGACCGACAGGTCCGGGTACTGGCGCACCAGGGAATGGGCGATGGTGCTGCACCGCCGCAAATGTCCCAAGCCCATGGTATCGTGGCTATAAATCAGGACGCGGGAACCGCGCATCCCTTCAAGCGTGCCTTTGGGCATGCCACATCTCTCCCTTGAGGCGTCGCCGCTTCACAAATTTCCGGGACTATGGCACGCTCGGACAGCGACAAAAAGAAACTTTTTGATTTTCCGAGCGTTTTTGCCACAATTCGAAACTTTGGCCGGTTCTGAAGAGGACCATCATTTACCCTTGCGGCACCGCGGGTTAATCTATCCCCGCCGGTGATTGGCGAACAATTTGATGAATTGTTCAACTAGTATTGTGGGGAGCTGCTGCGGCCCATGGAAAAGAATATTTATGGTTATGTCTGGCGTTTTTCACGTCGGCAGCAGATCAATATGACGTTAATGTCTGCGGTATCCCTGCCGTTTCTCTATTTGTTTTACGAAGTTCCAAAAACTATTATCAACGAGGCTATTCAGGGCCTCGGCGTCGAATATCCCCTAAATCTCGCCGAAAAATTGACGATTTCCCTGTTCGGTGTTGAAATTCCCCTGCTCGGGCCCTTCGACCTTGTCGTCGATCAGGTCCCCTATTTGTATATTCTGTGTGCGGCGTTCTTGCTATTGGTGGGTATCAATCAAGGCGTCAAATACGTCATCAACGTATACAAAGGCCTGACGGGCGAACGAATGTTGCGGCGCCTGCGCTATGAGCTTTATGCCCGCGTTCTGCGCTTTCCGCTGCCGACGTTCCGCAAGATGAGCCAGGGCGAGATCATTCCCATGATCACGGCCGAGGTAGAGCCTCTGGGCGGTTTCATTGGCGATGCCTTTTCCCTGCCGGCTTTTCAGGGCGGCTATCTGGCGACTATCCTGACCTTTTTGTTCTTGCAGGATTGGCGCATGGCGATGGCGGCGGTGGCGCTCTATCCGTTGCAACTGTGGTTGATCCCAAAATTGCAGGTCAAGGTGAACCTGCTGGGCAAGGAGCGCACGGCTCGGGTGCGCCGGCTATCGGACAAGATAGGGGAGACCGTACAGGGCGCGCAGGAGGCGCATGCCCATGATACGTCCAACTTCGTGCTGACGGATTTCTCCAACCAGCTGTTTTGGATCTATGGGGTACGCGAGCGTATTTATCGGAAGAAATTTGTTATCAAGTTTCTCAACAACTGCATCCAACAATTGGGTCCATTCGCGTTCTATTCCATCGGCGGCTATTTCGTCATTGCAGGCGAACTGGCAATTGGCACCCTGGTGGCCGCCATCGCCGCCCATAAAGACCTGGCCGCGCCCTGGAAGGAGCTGTTGACCTATTACCAGATGCAGGCGAATGCCTCGATTAAATATGAACAAGTGGTCAGTCAGTTCGGACCGGCCGGTATGCGCGAGCCTGATTACCAGTTGATGGAACCCGACGACCTGGGGCCCCTGACGGGCGAGCTGACCGCCACCAATCTAAGCCTGAATGATGATCAGGAGGCGCCGGTGGTCGATGGCGTGTCCCTGCGCCTAGCGCTTGATAAGCGGTACGCCATTGTCGGCTCGGGGGGCAGCGGCAAGGACGAGCTCACCTTGTTGCTGGCGCGCTTGTTGGATCCGGACAACGGCAACATTGGCCTAGGCGGGCGCGATGCTGCCCTTTTGCCCGAAGCGGTAACGGGCCGGCGCATTGCTCATGTAGGTGCCTCCGCTTTTATTTTCGCCGGCACAATTGCCGATAACTTGTTTCTAGGCCTGAAGCATCGGCCCCAGCGCGCGGCCGAAACTGACGCGGCAGGGGCCAAACATCGCGCGGTCTACGTCGACGAGGCCCGGCGTTCCGGCAATATGGAATACGACCCTGAAGCCGACTGGATCGATTATGCCGCGGCAGGGGTCGAGGACGCTGCCGCGTTGCGGCAGGCTGGCCTGGCCGCGCTGAAGCTGATAGGCATGGATGAGGAGATCCATCAATTCGGCCTGCGCGGCACCATTGATCCACAGGACCGGCCTGATTTGGCAGCCGCCATTCTGCGCGCCCGAGCGGGTCTGCGGGAGCATATGGCCACCGATCCGGCGCTGTTGGTCCTGGTCGAAGGGTTCGACGCGGACGCCTATAACCTGAATGCCTCCGTGGGCGAAAATCTAATGTTTGGCAATCCGGTTGGCCGCGCCTTCGACGTGGAGCATCTGGCCGAGCATCCCTATGTGCTGGACGTTCTGGCACAGGTTGGCCTGACCGAGCAGTTCTTGGCGGTCGGCTTCCAGGTAGCCTCGACGATGGTCGAATTGTTCGCCGACCTGCCGCCTGACCACGAACTGTTTCAACAGTTCAGTTTTATTTCTGCCGACGATCTGCCCGATATCCAGGCCCTGCTGCAACGCAGTGACCGGGCTAATCTGGCAGCTTTGCCCGACGAGGACCAGGCGCAGTTGATGTCCTTGCCGTTTAAACTCATTCCAGCCCGTCATCGCCTTGGCTTGGTGGATGATAGCCTGCAGAGCAAAATTCTTGAGGCACGGCGCTATTTCGCCGCCAATTTGCCTGAAGAGTTGCGCGACTCGGTGAAATTCTTTGATGTGGAAAAATATAACGCCGCCGCAAATATCCAGGACAACATCCTGTTCGGCAAGGTGGCCTATGGCCAGGCCCGGGCGGCGGGTCTGGTCGGCGCGCTGATTTCCGAAGTCATCGCGGGTCTGGGCCTGCACGAAATCGTGGCCGAGGTTGGTTTGACTTTCGACGTGGGCATTGCCGGTTCCCGACTGTCCACGGCGCAGCGGCAAAAACTGGCGTTGGCCCGGGCCGTGTTGAAGCGCCCTGATATTTTGATTTTGTCGGAATCCACCATGTCCCTGGACTCCGCTACTCAGGCCGGGATAATGGAGGCTTTGCTGGCCGATTTCGAAGGGCGCTGCCTAATCTGGTCCGTGCAACGGGCCAGCATGGCGGCCGGTTTCGATGAAGTTCTGGTCATACGTCAGGGTCGCTTGATGGAGCGCGGCGTATTTGCCGATTTGAGTGGGAGTAATGAGCATGTCAAGGAACTATTGGCATCGGAGTAGGATGGCGCAATTCCGAGTCAATGAGACTCGCAAAGCGATCCTAAGTGATTGTAAAGATTTCCCTAATCCTAAAGGTCTGCGCATTTCTAGAATGGAAATGCCCTAGAGTGTCTCGATTAAGGGGCGGAGGTCGGTCATGAGCCTGAATGAAGAAGTTGAACTGCTGCGCAGTATTCCGCTGTTTGCCAATATAGAACCTTCCAAGCTGAAATTATTGGCCTTCACTTCTGAGCGCCTAGCCTTCCAGGAGGGGCAAAGCCTGTTTCGTCAGGGCGACATGGGTGATGCCGCCTACCTGGTCGTCGAGGGCTCGGCGGACGTGGTGATCGAGGGGCCCGATGGTGCACACCTGACCGTGGCCCAGATTGGGCGTAATGCCTTCGTGGGTGAAATCGCCATTCTGTGCGATGTGCCCCGCACCGCGACCATTACGGCGACGTCGAAACTGGATACTCTGCGGATCAGCAAGGATCTGTTTTTTCGTTTGGTGAATGAATTCCCCACCATGGCGGTTGAAATCATGCGCGAGCTGGCGCGGCGGCAGGAACAATCCAACCTGCAATTGACCGAGGCCAACCGCCGGCTTCGGGCGCTGGAGACTGGCGACGCTTGATCACGCAGAATGACTTTAGCGCCGCGCCGTCGATGGTATGGTGCCGGTCTTGAGCCGCCTGGACAGCGCTATCCGCCGCCTGCAGGCGCAGCGGACCTGCCTCGATTGGGCGGTGGGTGAGATTGGCGTGGCGGCAGGCCCGGTGTTGGAACTGGGACTGGGCAATGGCCGTACCTTTGATCATTTGCGCGACCGCCTGCCTGGGCGCGAGATCTTTATTTTTGAACGCAAGGTTGCCGCGCACCCCGATTGCGTGCCCGATGCCCGGCATCTGCTGGAGGGTGATTTTAAGGACAGTTTGCCCGGCGCCCTGGCCCGCATAGGGGCGCGGGCGGTTTTGGCTCATTGCGATATTGGCAGTGGTGATGCGGCGCTGACCGCAGCACTTGCCGCCTTCGTCGGCCCCGCGCTGGCGCCTTTGCTGGCGCCAGGCGCCGTGGTCGCCGCCGACCAGGCCCTGGACATTCCCGGCTGTGGGGCGGTCGCCCTGCCTGACGGCGTGGAGGCGGGCCGTTATCATCTCTACCGCAAAGACCCGGCTTGAAGGGCGATTGAAGGAATTCCCCACCATGGCCTGATGACAAGCGTGCAGGCCACCGCGCCTTCAGCGCCCTGGCGCTGGACAGATAATTCAAATTCCACTATGAACCCCAACGTCTACGGGCGTTCGTCGCCCACCGGGTTCCTTGCCCCGGATGCCCAGGTAGCTCAGTTGGTAGAGCAGCGGACTGAAAATCCGCGTGTCGGCAGTTCAAATCTGTCCCTGGGCACCACTTTTTCCTTAATTTTCAATATGATAAAGGGCATACCTGCTTTTCCTCATGGCCTCTTTTTTCTACTTAGCAATCAATTAGCAACCATCCGGCGCATTTTTTGGCCTATACGACGAACTTTATCTAATTTAAAGAACGGTTTTATTCCATCGACCACCGATATCGATTGGGAATTTAAACCATACCAAAAGGAGGGACCGATCGTTTTTAGGTCCGCACCCGACGACAGCGAATTGGTATCGAATAATAAGGATAAGGAAAATCTGCGCGTCGAACTTGTGTCTATAGACTTTGCGCATTAATTGATTTGCCAGCCGAATGACGAAGATAGAAAATTAATCCATATTGGGACGGAGAGCGTCCCCTCACTCCCATTTCTCCAAATGCTGCAGCGAACAATTCAACAAAACCTCAAGCCAGGAGCGTGCCGCCGGCTAAGCCCCGTCATTCGCCACGGCTTTATAGGCTTGTGAGATTTGTAGAAAAACGGAACCTGATCTCGAATTTTTAAGCAAGTTTCTTCATCAGATTGATATTAAATAAATTCGTCATGGATAAGTGGAATGACGGGTGCTTTATCATGAGTGATCTAAGTTTAGATTTATCAATTACGATGCAGGTCGTTTCTTCAACTGCTATGACATCCGCATTTGCTCGGGAATCCGTTAAAAAGGACATTTCACCGACGATATCACCTTGGGTGAGTTTCCCTATTTCCTCATTATCCCTTTCGACACGAAGCTGTCCCGAGGTTACGAAGTACAGGAACGCATTTTCCGTGCCCGCATGTATCAGAACGTCACTGCCCCCATAGGATCGAAATTCAAATATCCTCTTTATTCGCCTGTATTCGTCGGTTGCCAGGCCGAGGAAGTTCATTTTCCATATTGCCAATTCATCGTCTGTCAGATTAGCGTCACTATTTGTTATGTAGAATGTTGCTATCATAAAAATATTTATCAGCATGAATATGGTCAGCCAAATAATTGGCACCCATAAATGCTCATCAGTTACCCAATAGTTATAATATATACCTACTATTCCCGATATAATTCCAAGAGCGCGAAGCAGAATTATGTCTCTCATCAGCAGAGAAAGTGCGATGATAAGAAAAGATAAATGCCCTACTGCATCAATAAATGGCATGTTTTCCCCCAATAAACGAGCATTCAGCAGACCCAGGCCAGAATTGGATTTGATTTAGATTCTGCTAAAAATTTGTACGATAGCTCCAAGTGATTCACTCATACTGATATTGATCAACTTGATGCTTTCCTCTATCTGACTACGCCTAGGACTAGGGTTTTACAGAAAAGACGAAGCAATATCATCCTATGCACTCAACTGTTCCTTGGCCACCGTCTATGGAAAATGGGGTAATGATAATAAAAATCTAGCCCATCATTGCTTCACTACAAAGCATTGCCCTGACGGTGAATAAATCGACATTTCCCAAATGCCCTTGAATTTGCATCCAATCGTAGACGACCCCCACCACCGACGGAAGAAATTTTGCTCTGCGACCATCCGACAGCCCCAATTTGATGATTTGACCGTTGTTGGAAGCCCGTTTGGCCAAAATTGTCGTCAGCCAGACACACCTCTCCCGTCTTTTCCACCTTGCCGTCAATTTTCTCGGCCTACGCCGAAGCCCCGTTCCGGCGTAGGCCGCCCCCCTTCTGGGTGACATTTGGTTCTGGAAACACCAAACGGCGCAGTGAAGCGTTCCTACAAGCGGTAAAAACGATTCGCCGTATCGTGGAACAGGGCGGTGCGCTCGGCAATTGAGCAATCTTGGATCATGTGAGCAATGGCGCTGACCTGATCCACATAGCCGATGCGCAGACCGGCCACGGGAAAGTTGGAAGCAAACATACAACGGGCGAAGCCGAAGATTTCGACGGCTTCGCGCACCACGCGGCGATTGTCGTCATAATCCCAGGCCACGCCGGCCATGCCCAGTTCCGAAATCTTTAAATGCACGTGATCCTGGGCCGCCAGCGCGGCCATGCCCTGGCGCCATTCTGCCAGCCCCTCATCGCTCCGGTCCCAGGCCAGGCCGGTATGTTCGACGACAATGGCTAAATCCGGATAAAGGGCGCAGACCTCCGCCGCCTCTCCCAGATGCCAGAACGGCACCCGCAAATCCCAGGACAGGCCGAATTTTCGCAACAGGCCCAAGCCCTGGCGCCAGGCCGGATCCTGCATACTGACCTGCTGGCCGCGGACGCTATCCCGGGTAGCGGCGGTAGCAGCGGTTCTGGGCTTGCTGCGAATACCGCGCACGGCGGGAAAAGCCGCCTGGGCCGCCAGCACCGCCTCGCTATCGGGCCGATGCAGCCAGGCATGGGCCACGATGGCATCGGGCAGGCCCTCCTCCGCCATGGTGCCCGACAGCCAGCGGGTTTCATTCACTTGATCATCGCGGTCCGCCTCCGCCTCTACATGCACGGTCTTCACGACCCGCAACGGGGCCGCGTCGGCACGATAATTGGCGGCGCTGTAATTGCGTTTTAAGGCATCATAATTGCCCAGCAGGAAATGTTCCTCCTGGTGACCCGACAGCCAGGGATAGCGCACGGCCTGCAAATCGAACAGGTGATGGTGGCTGTCGATAATATCGAAATCTAGGTCCAGACCGGCAAAGTCCGGTAGGTTCAACGGTACCGTAAGATCCTCGGTCATATGGTCTCTCTCGGAATTCAATTCACTGCGGTGCGCCATCATAATCCATTTCACACCTGCGCGCCTCTAGAAGCCAATATTAAGACCGAAGAAGAAACGCATATCTTGCTCCTGCGCGCCTTCCGCCAACACTGGTTCGGTCAGAGGTTTGGCCATTTCCAGGGCCATGCGGATTTGTTTAGTAAACAACATGCGCACCCCGGCGCCGGCGGAGGCGGTGGAAACCTTCGATGTGACCAACAGCGGATTGTTATTTCAGGCCGAGGAAATTGGCCAAACGGGCTTCCAATAACGGCCAAATCATCAAATCGGGGCTGTTGGTCTGCATTGTGCTATGGGAGGATTTCATCTCTCCGGCGCGACGGTTGAACCAATCATTACTGACACTGTCGCCCGCATGGCGGATTTCAATTTGGATATCATCGTTCCGGCCCATTGCACCGGGTTCCGGGCGGTCACCGCCTTGGTCAATGCATTTGGTAACAATATTGTGCCGTCAGCTGTCGGTCGTCTTTATCAATTCTAGTGATTATGAAGTCTGCTTGTGATGCTGTGGACGGCTCCCACTCGCCAGCATCTAGGTGCCGTGTATTAGAAAATACTAACAGTCCGGTTATGGCCCTCTTCGAGGGTCACGGCATGAAACCGCAATTTCCGCTATTATCCCAGCATCGAGCCTAACTATCGTGTCTTGGCAGCCTGGCCAGCCAGATAAAGGGGATCGGCAGGACGGATAAAACCGTGAACAGCTTGAAGGCGTTGATATAGCCGATCATGGTCGCCTGCCGCCGGACTTCGCTGGCCACCAGGGCCAGGCTGTTGATATCGCTAAAATCAAGCGGTCCGGTTACGCTGGGAAACAACAAGGATTTGTTGAACAGCGATATGAGCTCATTCAGGGCCATGGTGTTGATAAAGGTCGAACGGACGACGACGGCGACGCTGATCGAGATGAAAAGGCTGGCGGCAAAATTACGTAACATGTGAAAGACCGCCGAAGCTTCATCCAGGCGTTCCGGCTTGACGGTCGAGAACATGATCAAGGTCAGTGGCACCCATGACATGCCGATGCCGAAGCCCTGCAAGGTGCTGGTCCAGGCGATGTCCCAGTAGGTCATATTGATGTCGAATTGCGACATCGCATAACCGGCCAAGGCCTGACAGGTGAAGCCGATGGAGAGAGCCATCCGCGGGTCCCAGTTGGAAAGACGGACGACGACCAGCACCGCGGCTATACTACCGATTCCCCGGGTCGCCAGTAGCATGCCAATGACCGAATCCGGATAGCCTCGTAGATCCTGCAACATGGTCGGTGTCAGCACCATCAGCGTGAAGTTCAACATACCGAAAATGAAGGCCAGGCAAATGCCGACTGAATAGTTTCGGTTGTGAAATAGACTGGCGCTGATAAACGGCTGCTTGCTAGTCAGGGAATGGATCACGAATAAGTAGATGGCGCCGGCGGCGAGCACGGCTTCAATGATCGTTTCCGTTGATTCGAACCAGTAATTCTGCTCGCCGCGGCCGAACATTAGTTGCATCGCGGCCAACGCTATTGCCAAGGCGAGAAAGCCGGTCCAATCCAAGCTCCGCGGGGGTTCGGTGCGCTTTCGATCCCGGATGAACAGAAATATTCCCAGCACCGTCAGCAGCGCAAACGGCACTATCAGAAAGAACGCCCAGCGCCAATTATGCGCTTCTGCGACCGCGCCGCCTACGGTGGGGCCGATGATCGGCCCAAGGACCACGCCAAAGCCAAACAAGGCACTAACCAGGCTATGCTGCTGCCGGGGAAATGTGTCGAGCAGGGTGGACTGGGCGATCGGCACCAACGGTGCCCCGAACGCGCCCTGGGCGATGCGGTAAAACACGATGGCTTCCAACGACTCGGCGAGACCGCAAAATATCGTTGCAATCGTGAAACCCAGGGCCGAGGTTAGCATCACTTTGCGCCGGCCAAAGCGGGAGGCCAACCAGCCGGAGATCGGGGTGATGACGGCTGTTGCCACCAGGTTGTAGGTTACGATCCAGGTGATTTCTTCGGGCGAGGCGGAGAAGGCGCCGCGCATCTGCGGCAGCACAACATTGGCAATGGTCATGGTCATGGCATAGAGCATTGTTGCCGACGACACCGTGACTAGGACCATATAGCGTTGGCCGGGCGACATCTCGGCCACGGATACATCTGCGATCGCCATAGCGGCACTATAGCGGGCTGGCGTTGAATATGGCGAAACCTAATTGTCCGGCTAAACTGCTAACCAACAACAACTCTGGGAGGTTGCGGGGTGCCGAAACGTCTGTCCGAAGCCGAAGGCGCGCATAATTGCCAACATGAGAACATATTCCGGATCACGCCGTCCATTTTCGCGGCATTGCTACTCTTGACGGTGGTGGCGGCCCCCTGCCGTCACAAGCCCATGGGCCGGCATCCAAGAGCCCGTCCTGTCCGCATTGATGATGACCACTACATCGCGGTCTGCCTGGGCTAGACGGTCAACCGCCTTGCCCACCGTACCGCCAAGATTGGCGGTGGCGCTAGCATGTACTCGCCGGCCAAATGGCTAAACACCATGGCGCGGGAATAAGGCATATCCGCCCACTCCCTTGGAACTGTCCGGTCTGACCGCGTTTATACGGCCAGGAACCCGTTACTCCGCCGCTGTCGGCTGTTGCGCCGGTGCGCGGTAGAGTTCCAGCATCTCCGCCTCCGCCCGTTTGGCCAACATCAGGGCCTTTTCCTTGACATGGCCAAAGCCGCGGATCCGGTCCGGCACTTCGGCGATGCGGACCGCCATGGCGAAGTTGTCATGGTTCATGCTGGCCATGACCTGGGCCATGGTCGTTTCGTAATCCACAATCAACTGGCGTTCCATGCGCCGTTCCGCCGTGCGGCCAAAGATGTCCCATGCGGTGCCGCGCAGGCCGCGCATGCGGGCCAGTAGCGGCATTACCTTCAGCATCCACGGGCCAAATTCCCGCTTTTTCAATTCGCCGCTGCTCGGATCCCGCCGGGAAATCATCGGTGGGGCCAAGTGCAAACGCAGGCTGAAGTCGCCCTCGAACTGTTGGCGCACCTGATCCATGAAGCGCCCGTCGCTGTAAAGCCGCGCCACTTCGTACTCGTCCTTGTAGGACATCAGGCGGAAGAAATTCAGCGCCACCGCCTCGCCAAATCCGTCTAGCCCGGCGGCCCGTTCCCGTTCCGCCGCCAAGGCCCGGTCCACCAGGACACGGTAGCGTGCGGCATGGGCGGCATCCTGATAGTCGGTCAGGAAATCAACCCGCTTGGCGATTTTCTGATCCAGGCTCAGGTCCTCGGTACCGCTGTCTTGCCGTGGTATCAGGGGCGCGGCGATGGTCTCTACCGCAGTCTGATCGTGGGCCGCCAGGCGGCCCCAGGCAAAGGCCTGTTTGTTCGCCGCCACCGCGACGCCATTGATTTCGATGGCGCCTTCGATTGCTTCCAGGGAAAGCGGCACATAGCCCTTTTGAAAGGCCGTGCCCAGCAGGAACAGGTTGGCGGCAATGGAATCGCCCAGCAGTGCCGTGGCGATCTTGGTGGCGTTGATGAAATGGCTGTAATCTTGCCCTACCGCGCCACGCAATTGTTTGATCAGGCCATCGCCGGCCATGTCCATATTCTGATCGGCCAGAAATTGTGCCGTGGGCACCACATGACTGTTGATCACGGCGGCGGTAACCCCTTCGTTGATCGTGGAGAGTACATTCGCGCCGGCGGCCACGACGATGTCGCAGCCCAGGATCAACTTGGACCCACCCGTGGCGATGCGCACGGCGTGCAGATCTTCCGGCGAATCGGCGATGCGGATGTGCGAGGTGACGGCGCCGTTCTTCTGGGCCAGTCCCGCCATGTCCAGGGCCGAGACACCCTTGCCTTCCAAATGCGCGGCCATGCCCAACAGGGCGGAGATGGTGACCACGCCGGTACCACCGATGCCGGTCACAAGAATGCCGTAGGGTTCGGCCGACGAAGGCAGCCTGGGCAGTGGCAGGCCCGCGAATAATTCATCCCATTGCCCGCCACCGGCGCCAGTGCTTTGTGGTTTTGCCGCCTTGCGCAGGCCGCCCCCGTGCACGGTTACGAAACTGGGGCAAAAGCCGTTGACGCAGGAAAAGTCCTTGTTGCAATTGGACTGGTCGATCTGCCGTTTGCGGCCCCATGCGGTTTCCTTCGGCTGTACCGAGACGCAGTTAGATTTGACGGAACAGTCGCCGCAGGCCTCGCATACCAGATCATTGATAAAGGCCCGCTTGGGCGGATCCGGGAACAGGCCGCGCTTGCGCCGGCGGCGTTTTTCCGCCGCGCAGGTCTGGTCATAGATCAAAACGGTGCAACCTTTTGTCGTCCGCAGGTCGCGCTGGACCGCGTCCAGTTCGTCGCGGTGATGGATCGAGGTGCCGGGGGCCCAGTTGGTGTCGCCGGGATATTTATCCGGCTCGTCCGTGACCAGGGCGATCTTGGTTACCCCTTCGGCATGGACCTGGCGGCTGATCTCGTCCGGCGTCAGCTTGCCGTCCGCGACATTGACCACCGGCTGGCCGCCGGTCATGGCGACTGCGTCGTTGAAAAGAATTTTGTAGGTGATGTTGACGCCGGCATCGACAGCGGCGCGCAGCGCCAGCAGACCGGAATGGTAATAGGTGCCATCGCCCAAATTCTGGAACACATGATCGGTCTCGGAGAACGGCGCCTGGCCGATCCAATTGACCCCTTCCGCGCCCATATGCGTAATGGTCTGGGTGTTGCGGTCGGGCATCCACAGGGCCATGCCATGACAGCCGATGCCGGCCATGGAGCGGCTGCCTTCCGGTACTTTGGTTGAAGTGTTGTGCGGACAGCCGGAACAGAAATAGGGGGTGCGCAAGATGGTTGGCGGCGACCCCTTGGCCCCGGTTTCGATTTGTTCGATGCGGGCCAGGCGTTGATCGAAATCGGGCATGTCGCTGAATGATTTTAGCCGCCCGACGATGCTCTGGGCGACCATGCCCGGCGTCAATTCGCCAATCTCCGGTAATAGCGGCTGCCCTTTTTCGTCCTTTTTGCCAACAATCCGGCGTGGCGCGCCCTCCCGGCCATACAGCAGGGTACGCAATTGATCTTCCAGGATCGGCCGCTTTTCCTCGATCACCACTATTTCTTCGAGGCCCTTGGCGAATTCCAGGGCGCCTTTGGGCTCCATCGGCCAGGTCATGGCCACCTTGTACAGGCGTATACCCATGTCCGACGCCATTTCCGCTGTCAGGCCCAATTCGTCAAAGGCCTGACGCACGTCCAAATAGGCCTTGCCAGTGGTGACAATGCCTAGGCGCGGCCGTGGCGTATCGAAGATCATCTTGTCCAGACCGTTGGCCCGCACATAGGCCTGGGCCGCCGGCAGCTTGTAGTCCAACAGCCGGCTTTCCTTTTCCATGATATCGTCAGGGTAACGCAGGTTCAGGCCATCACCAGGCATGTCAAAATCGATGAGCTTGGCGATTTCAACCGCGTTTGGGTCGATGGTTACCGAAGCGGAGCTTTCCACTGTCTCGCCGACCGCCTTAAAGCCGACGGCGCAGCCCGAATAGCGAGACATTGCGAACCCGTGTAGGCCCAGATCGAGGTATTCCTGCACGCCGGCGGGGTGAAATATCGGCACGGCGGCGGCCATGAAAGCCGGCTCGCTCTGATGGGGCAGGGTCGAGGACTTGGCCCCATGGTCATCGCCCGCCACCAACAGCACGCCGCCATACTTGGCGGTGCCGTCGTAATTCAGATGCTTAATGGCATCGCCGCTACGGTCCACGCCCGGGCCCTTACCATACCAGATGCCGAAGACGCCGTCATACTTGCCCCCGGCCCACAGATTGACCTGTTGCGAACCCCAGACGGCTGTTAGCGCCAGATCTTCGTTTAGGCCGGGCTGAAAAGTGATGTGGCTACGGGCTAAAAAGCGAGAGGCCGACCAGAGGGCGGCATCATAGCCGCCCAAGGGAGAGCCACGGTAGCCGGAGATAAAGCCAGCGGTATTTAGGCCGGCGGCGACGTCGCGCTGGCGCTGCATCATGGGCAGGCGCACCAATGCCTGCATACCGGTCATGAAGACCCGGCCGGATTCCTGTTCGTACTTATCGTCGAGTGCAACAGCAGCAATGGCCATGATAATCCCCATGTTACCGGTTTAGGGGCAAAGCATATCATAGCGGGGGCGGCCTGCAAGCCGGCAAGTCGTCAACGCTCAATTCGCCGTGAACTGGTCCTGGGCGTTGGCGGGGTCTGCCAGGATCTGCCGGGCCTGTTCGCAATCCAAGGTGATTTGCTCCTTGATGGCATTGATGCCGTCGAATTTCTGTTCCGGGCGCAGGTGCTCGACAAAGGCAACCCGACCATGACGGCCGTAGACATCATCGCTAAAATCGAACAAATGCGCCTCCAAAACGATACCTTTGCCGTCGAAGGTGGGCCGCTGCCCCAGATTGGCGACACCAGGATACCAGCGCGTCCCGCCGACCTCTTCCAGGCCGAAACGGATGGCATAGACCCCTAAAGCCGGCCGCAGGGCAGACTCGCGCAGATGCAGATTGGCCGTGGGGAATCCCAGTTGACGGCCGCGCCGGTCGCCGCCGCGCACCCGCCCTTCGATCTCCCACCAATGGCCCAACAAATCAGCGGCCCGGCGGCAACGGCCGGTTTCAAGATCGACCCGGATAATGGTTGATGAACAGACGTCGTCATCATGGGTCACCGGGTCCAATACCGATACCGTGAAGTCATGGCGAGCGCTTTGCGCCCGTAGCAGGTCCACATTTCCGGCTCGGCGGTGGCCAAAGACGAAGTCATACCCCACGACAACATGCCGCGCGCCCAGGCCCCGCACCAGGATTTCCTGGATGAAGCCCTCGGGTGATAACAGACTGACCTTCTTGTCAAACCGCAAACTGACCAGGCAATCAATTCCCAGGCCCGCCAGCAAACGGGCCTTGCTGCGAAACGGGGTCAGACGAAAGGGCGGGGCATCGGTTTGAAACAGACTTCTGGGGTGCGGCTCGAAGGTCAGGGCAAGGGCGGCGCCCTTGACCGTGTCGGCCAAGGCGCGGCAGTGGCCGATCAGCGCCTGGTGACCACGATGTATGCCATCGAAATTACCAACCGCAACGGCCCCGCCGCGCAGGTCATTGGGGGTTTTTGAAATATGACGAATGATGCGCATGGCTGGGATTATTAAGGTTGGGGCGGTTTGAGGCAACCGGCTAATCGCACGACCCGGTAAATGCGCCGCGCGTCGGCACCAGCAACAGGGCATCGCCCTTCACCACCACCTCGCCACCGTGTATGCAGATGGTATCGCCGGCCTTTACCGGCGCCGTGAAGCGAAAGTTCTGGGCCACATAGATAGCGCCCCGCCCCTGCAGTTTGGTGCCGACCACGGTTGAGATCAGGCTGGCCGTTAAATCATTATTCATTGCGCATATCCTATACCGTCTGGGCCCCGTGATTGTGCGACGCAATGATAGTGACGCCGCGGCCCCGCGACAACTGATCCCGTCAATGCCTGCCGTGCTGCAGGATGCCTGAGGCCCGGCTCTTGACGGCGAAGGCATCCTGCAGGATCAGGTTGATAACCTTCTTGCCGGTGACATGGTTGCCAACACCGCCGACGATGGGCCGGCCGAAGAAGTTGATGCCGTGCCAGAAAACGAGGTGGGATTGGATGTTGCTGCGAAACTCCTTAATAGTGCGGCCCAGCCAAATGGGTCGTACAATGGCGCCGACTTGGAGGCCGGCGCCGGCCAGGACGACATCGACACTATGTTCGACTAAAAACCTACCATCGCAACCAGGGTAAAATCGCTTTCGGCCGTTCACCGGACTGTTCCGCGACGCTGTCGACCCTGTCCTGATCCAATGCCCCATCCGGGCCAAGCGCCAAGGCCTCGGCATGGATGCCGCCGGCAATCCAGATAGCGTCAATGCCGGCCAGCCTGGCGCCGCGAATATCCGTGGGCAGGCCATCGCCAATCATCACGGCACGGCTCCGGGGGATACCTGGCGTTTCGGCGAACAGGCGGTCAAAAATAGCCGGAAACGGTTTGCCGAAACGCTGTACGGTCCCGCCTAGTTCCTCGTAGTACGCCGCGACCGCGCCGGCGCACGGGATCATCCGTTCACCGCGCATGACCACCACATCCGGGTTAGCGCACAGCAGCGGCAGGCCACGCGCCGCCGCCGCCGCTAATAGTTCACGATAATCTTCCGCATTGTCGGCTTCGTCATCAAACAGACCGGTGCAGATGATCATCTCGGCCGCTTCGATTGCGGTTTCACGGCCGCCACAGGCATCCAATGTAAGCTGGTTGCGTTCGGGGCCCAAATGAAAATAAGCCGGCCTTGCATCTGGACCGGACCCTTGGGCGGTGCCGGCAATGGTGTCGGCCGTCGCCTCGCCGGAGGTTAAGAGCCAGTCATAGAGATTGTTCATCACGCCTAGTTCCGCTAGGTGCAAGGCCACCGACGCGCTGGGTCTCGGCGCGTTGGAGAGCAAGACCACCCTGGCGCCGCGCTGGCGCAGACGCCGCAGACAATCTTCGGCACCCACATAGGGCGCCACCCCATCATGCACGACGCCCCACAAGTCACAGATAAAAAGATCGTAATCGTCGGCTAAAGCGGCCAAACCGCTGATAATGGAAATGCCCATGTATCATCATCCGTATGTAGACGCCCCGCTACACAAGGAGCAGCGACGGCATAGCCGAGACCTGGGGCCTTGTCCATATCTGCGCTGTCGTAGGGCCGTATCGGCACGAATTCGTTTGCCTTGGCCCAGGGAATGGCCAGCTTTCCCGAATGACCCCTTCAAAGCGGCGGGATACGCCGCTATATATGGTCGGCGCGCGGCCCCTTGGACGCGACTATGAGACATGGGACAGGTCGTGTATGGGTTCTAATCAGGTAATCAGCGGTGAAGTCGAGGCATGACGTATCTAATGGTTGCCGGGGGCTTGGTGCTGCTTCTCATCGGTGGGGATTTACTGGTCCGTGGCGCCGTTACCCTGGCACAACGGTTGGCGGTACCGCCTTTGGTAATTGGTCTGACCGTGGTAGCCTTCGGCACCTCTTCGCCGGAGCTGGTGGTCAGCTTGGACGCGGTGTTGACCGGGGTGCCCGAAATTGCCGTCGGCAATGTAGTTGGATCCAACATCGCCAACATTCTGCTTGTCTTGGGCTTACCCGCCATTATTTTCCCCATCGTCTGTGATGTTGAGGCCATCCGCCGGGATGGCGCCATCATGTTTGCGGTTACGGTTGGTTTTGTTGCTTTATGTTGGAGCGGCCAGTTGTTGAATTGGCAGGGCGCTATCATGACATCGCTATTGTGCGGTTATTTGACCTGGTCCTATTTCTCCGGCCGCGAAAACAATGAAGCCACGGCCGAGGCCATTGTTGACGAGATAGAGGGTATTGCCGCGCGGTCGCATTCGATATGGCTATCCCTGGCCTCCATCGTGGCCGGGATCGCGGGTTTGATCTATGGCGCTGATCTGCTGATACGGGGCGCCACGGCGTTGGCCGTGGCGGCGGGCGTGTCGGAGACGACGATCGCGTTGTCTTTGATCGCGCTGGGCACGTCCCTGCCGGAGCTGGCAACCTCGCTGGTCGCTGCCATTCGCCGTCATGGTGACGTGGCGATCGGCAATGTGGTCGGGTCGAACTTGTTTAATATTCTTGGCATCATGGGTATCACGGCCATGGTGGGAAAGGTTCCCGTACCCAGCCAAATTATTTCCTATGATTTGTGGATCATGCTTTCAGCGGCCATCCTGATCACGCCGTTCGTATTGCGCGGGCGGCCGATCAGCCGACGTTATGGCGCCTTCCTCACTTTCGCTTACATAATTTATGTGCTCTCGCTGTTTCATGGCCTGTCAGGGACACCTAAAAACGAAGCTAAACAGGCTAGCCAACCGGCGCCAAATAAACAGAGCGCACAATTACTATCAATACCAAGTAAGTTAAGTGTCTGAATTGCAGTTCAATTAAACCAATGCGTTGCTTTATATTGTATAGGCCAAGCCCTGGCGTGTACGGTGACTTGTCCATGACTGGTTAAAATTGCGTCCAACTGGGTATATTCGTGCACAGCCCGTTGATGTCATCAGCGTTAAGGCGGGGGCCGGGTCAGTTCTAAGTTATAGGCAATGGCCATGCCATTTGCTTCTAAATTTTGTTTTTATAAACAACGGG
>Ga0209402_10001092_pt1 | contig 30529 bp, 26 predicted proteins | sample ArcticOcean_MG_C_3_FD_187437 | JGI IMG/M metagenome (GOLD analysis project Ga0209402, IMG submission 187437) | Marine microbial communities from western Arctic Ocean - ArcticOcean_MG_CB8_126 (SPAdes) (version 2) | ecosystem: Environmental > Aquatic > Marine > Oceanic | place: Arctic Ocean... | reverse complement strand
CTCCGCTACCTTGCCAGTCTCAATGTCTGTCGCTGAGGAAAATTTAGGCATAAGGCCGGTAGTTGCATCAACGGTTTTACCTCTTGGGGCCACCATCAATATGGATGGTACAGCTCTCTATGTGGGCATCGTTTCTGTCTTTGCAGCCCAGGCATTTGGCATCGAGCTGACATTAGCTGACTACGTATTAGTGGCTGGCTCAACGACCCTAGTTTCAGTCGGAACCGCAGCAGTGCCCGGAGCCTCGCTCTTCTTAATGGCAGCTGTGATGGAGACAATTGGTATTTCTCCTGAACAAATTGCCATTGTTATTGGCTTTATCTTTCCCTTCGATCGACCTCTGGATATGTTGCGAACTAGCGTCAATATTGGTGGTGATTTGTCTGTATCCACTGCAGTAGCGAATTGGGAAAATGAGTTTGATAAGGAAGTTTTCGACCGGCCACTGAAATTCTAAGTTTTGATATGGCCTGGCCGCCGCAACTCTCATAGAGTTCTATGATTTCAATAACTCGTGAGTTAGAGTCAAACTTCAATAATTGGCCATTCCCCGACGAAATTGGGAAGGGATAGCTGATCTTTGCTCGAGGCGAGGGCGAGTTGGTTGCTGAGAATGGACTGAATTAGAAAGAGTAAGTAATTGTCGTACCTATTCTTAGGTCTTCAGCGAAGAACACTAATGGTGAGTCGGCATTGGCATTAATACTGATAATCTGCCCGCTGATGGCCCAGTTATCATTTATTGTGTAATTCACTCCTAACAAGGCCAGTAGCGAATCTGCTTCAAGGTCACCCTGCAAAGTAGACGAAAGAACCAAGTCGCTATTGAGCAATGTGTTGCTGTAACGAACCAACCAACTTCCGAAAGTCCCTTCATTGACTAAAGTCTGTCCGGGCAATAAGCCTTCCTCAGCATCTAGAATTTTCTGTACTTGAATACCCAGGCTGACACTTTGTTCGTTGTCGACGGCATATTCAAAACCGAATGAGGTTCCTATCTGATCTTTTTTCAGATTTAGTGGAGAGGAGAGTGTGGAGGTGCCAGGAAAATCAAAGCTGTTGGCTAAAACATCATGACTGAAGGCAAAATCAAAATTCAGTAAGAGTTTCCCTATCGCTTTATTTGCACTGAACCCTAATAAAATAAAATCGTTCTTTTCAGCAACAGCATCCCCTATCCCGGTAACCGGATCTTCATAGAGCAATTGATTCTCGTACAGATACGCTGCCATAAAGGCGATGTCGCTGCCTTCAAATGATTTCTTCCATTGTGTGCCTGCTTCGAACAACAGCTTGCTTTCGCGATCATAGTCGGTGAGGTTGAAGGGGGGTTCGAAGAAGAATGGACTACCTCTAACAGCAGCTGGGTTAAATTCTGGATAGAGGTTAATAAAGCTGGACAGATTGCTGCTTTCACCAAAATGATCCCAGACCACCATCCATTGATTAAGTCGGGCATCCTCTATATCAATAATCGTAAGATCACGGAATTCGCTGTGATTAATCACATCGAGAACTGAGTTTCCTACTGTCTCCCCCCACACCACAGTTTGTCGTCCAAATTTTATGCTTTCCTGACTAAAGCTACGCTGCAGGAAAAATTCGTTTATTCGAAACTCTGTATCGATATGATCTTTGTTGGCGCGATACTCGTAGTCGTTATTCAAATAGATTCGACCTTGTCCACTAGCCTGCAACAGCCAGCCTGGAGCGAAAGCATTCTGATAGCGAACATTGATGCCCAGGCGATTTGTTTCTAGTTCAGGTTCACGAGGGAATGAGAAGCCGGGGAATGGCTCCACGGCATGATTATTCACCTGCCCTGAGAACTGTTGGTTTATGCGGACAGTAAAACCTTCAAACCAGGAAGAGGTAGTCGAGGACGTATCTTCATCAAACACGTTGCCAAATATATCGTCATCTATAGCCAGCTCGGTATCAAAAGATACCGAATCATCCAGAATCAAGGGCTCTTCCTGCTGCGCGTAGGTTTTCGTTAGCAGAAGCTGTGCAAGAATAATAAGCGGACAAAAGCGCAACATGTGGAACTCGAGGTTTTTAATTTAGTTGCGATCTTAATTTCTCTAGCTCAGTTTCCCTATAGGCAGCATCTGTCAGGGTGCGCTGGGTTAGAAAGTCATCTTCAATGTTGAGGTCTGTATAAATTTCGACAAAGGCCATATTGGATAATCGGTTCGTAACTAAATTCATTATAGTAAGGGACCGGGCCATCCATATATCGTTAACAAGCTCAACTCGGCTCGCCATCATTCTTTTGACTTCCCTTTCATACTGATCATACATTTCTGTGCGAAGTGAGACGAAGCGTTCCTTGTCTATATATTCGACCACTCGAGAATAACGTGTTTTCCTCGCACGGTCGGCGCTGGGGATCATTTCCACCTGCCATACGTCTCGATTTCCTTGAGTCGTCTCTCCTAGCAAATTGATTGTATATTCTTCTAATTTACCAGTGTCGGTATCTTCTGTAGTGAACTCAGAACCGAACAGAGAGGCAGGTTCAGTTTCTTCCTCCGAATTACCGGCGGCGATCCTTTTTACTCTACCCATTGCAGATAGATAGAGCCATGTTTCGTTGTCCCTTTCTGAATCCTCATAAGCATAGCTAAGCATTCCGATTCCTCTTTCAGCAGCTGGCTCCAGCGTAATGGTAACGCTCTTGGTATCTTTAAGTTCGGGGCCATAATTTTTAGCAACTGACTCGAGTGATTTCACTCTCGCCCGCTCTGCGCAAGTAATACGGCCCTGTGTTACACCAAACTTACAGCTTGATAGTTGCATTCGGATAAATGATGAATCGTTTGTCGAGCGAACGGCATCGTCGGACCTTTTCATAATCTCAAAACCAGTAAGTTCTTGGCCTGATGCATGAGGGAAAAAAGTGACCAGTAAAGCAGTGCCAATTATTCCTAAGGTGCTTTTAAGTTTCATGCTATTGCCTCCCTAAAGTTAATAGAGGTGTTTACATTTTTTACACCAAACGTGGGTTTAAAAATTATTATCATTGCAGGAATAAGAAACAGGTCACAAAGCAAGGCGACAAATATAGCCATAGAACCGAAAAACCCGACCTTTGCCATTCCCAAATAGTCAGAAAAGCTCAAGACAGCAAACCCAAGCCCTATCACCATGGTGGTAAACATTACGGCTTGACCAACCTCTTTTATAGCGCTTTCAAGAGCAGCGGCGATGCTTCGAGTACGAGACAGTTCCACCCTGTAGTGGGTCATGAAGTGTATGGTGTCATCCACAGCGATACCCAAAATGATGGGCGCTATGAGCAGCGTATCAGTATCTAGAGGTATGGCAAACAAGCCCATCAGGCCGAAAGCCAGGAACGCAGGGATGGCATTTGGGATCATACCCATGATACCTCCTTTGAACGAACCTAGAGTGATGATCATGATCAAACTAACTATCAGCAGAGCCAGAGCAAAGCTGTTAAATTGGGATTGGGCGATTTCATCAGCCATAACCATTAACGTTGCCATAGTCCCTGTTAAATTGATGTCCAGTCCTGGAAAGGTCGATTCAAGTTCGCCGAAAGTTTGTTCTACATCTAAAGCCACATCGTCAAAGAACTCTTTGTATTCATATGAGCCTAAGTTGCGAGCTGTAACACTAATGTGGGAGCGGCTGTAGTCATCGGAAACCAGATTCCTGCGATCTTCAGGATTAGCGCTATTGAATAGGTAAAGTAATTGAGATATTTCTTGACCAGAATCAGGAATACGATAGTAACGAGGATCGTCATCATTCATGATTTGATTTGTATCTTTGACGATGTTTGCCAGCGAATTGGTCCGACCCACAATATCAGGATAGCCCTCTTCCAGTCGTGTTTGTAGCTGATCGACGGCGACAAGCAGATCAGAATCAAGCATGCCATCACTGGTTTTAGTATCGATCATAATCTCCATATTTTGTGCGCCCGACATATTTTCATCGACTACTGTAACAGCGATCGTCAAAGGGTGGTCTGCCTTGAACATTTCAGCAATGTTTGTGTCGATATTAATTTTCGTTGCGCCATAAATACACAGCGCAAACATGGATGCAAATAGGACAAGAATTAAATAAGGGCTCCCTTGAACCAGGCTGGGAACCCTGGCAAGAATTTCCCGCTGCGAATTGACTATCCAGTAGGTGAGCGCAATTACAAAGATCATGAATGCGCCAACTAAAACTCCTAAAGAAGCAAGGAGTAAAATCCCTACAACGATTGATATGGAAAGTTTTCTTTTATTTTTTATTGAAGTCCACCTGGCGCCTAATTTGTCAGCCAAGCTGTTCTTCTCGTGAATTGCCTTTGGATGCCATAGATCCAGTAGTATAGGGAGAAGGACTATAGTGAAAAAGAAGGCAAGAAAGACCCCAAAAGCAGACATCCACGCAAAGACTTTGATTGGCTCGAGGTTGGAGGTCGCGAGCACGGAAACACCTGCGGCGGTGGTTATAGTGGTCAATAATATGGCAATACCCACTTTTTTGTAGGAGTGCGAAAGAGCTGAATAATGCTCCTCTCCGTCACGTCTGAAACTAAAGTAAGCGCTCATAACGTGAACGCAATCGGCGATCCCTACAGCAAAAACCAGCAACACGGTTAAGGCGATCATGGAGGAAATGGCATCTACCAGCCATACAGTGATGCCCCACATCCAGACGACACTTAAGGCTATGGTGACCATTGGCCACCAAAGTGCGCTAGCGGAACGAAAAAAGATCCACAGGAGCATTGAAAAAATTAAAACCATTAAAGTTCCCAACACAGCCAACTGGTTAAGGACATCCTGCATTTGTCCCATCATGGATGGCGTGCCTACCGGATAAAACTCAAATTCATCTGAGTAGTTTTCGTAAACTGCTCTCAGTGCTGTGTCGAAAGAGAAATAAGCTAACTGGTCGGTATCCTGAAACTCTACTTCCTGCACGACCGCGTTCTCGTCAAAAGACAAGTCAAAATTGGCGAAGCCATCGTCCAGCTCAATGCCGTCAATATTGACCACCGGTTCATAGCCTTCGACCGGGATTGTTCCGAAATCGGTTTGAACTAATATCGCAGCATATCTACCGTCTTCTGAATAGAATGCTGAAACATAATCCTGTTGATCCAGGGCACGTACTTTGAGAGTTTCTAGACTACCTTGATCGGTCGGGAGTTCTCGTGGGACCAGGCGGTCGGATCTGAGGGTATCACCAACACTTTCCTGCACTCGGATATTGGCAAGAGACTGCACCCGCCGGATGTGGTTTAGCTGTTCCCAATCTACATCCGGGTAATTGTCACGATCAAGGTCTTCCCAATTGCTCAAGTCATCGGTAATTTGCTGGACAGTTGACAGGGATGCGCTCGAAAACACATTACCATCTTTGGGCGTGTAAATAATAAAGACCGAATCATCGCCTCCGAACTGCCGCCTGAATTCATCGAGCGCAACAGTGGCAGGATCTTCCTCTGCCAAAAAGCTATCTGTGGACATGTCAAACGAAGTCAGGGTAAAAATACCATAAAGCATAAATAAGGAAATAACTGTAAGCCCTAACAGGACCCGCTTTTTGAAATTCAGGACGTAGTCTGGGGCCTTAGCAAATATGTCGGTAAGGCTTAAAAGTATTCTGTCCATTAATATTTCCTTTTGATAAATCTCTCTAGGTATTCTTTATGCCCTGATCGATGATCATGGCCAGGGTCTTAACAAAGTCGTCAGTACGTATTTCCTGTCCAGGCAAATCAAAGGCCATCTCAGGCAGATATCCAATGGCAAGAGTGGCAAGGTTTACAACGTTGGCGATGGTCTTCTTATCATCAGTGTCTAGATTATGTGTTACTGGGCTGATCAATTTGTTAATTACGTATTCAGTAAATTTTTCATCTTGATTCTTTAAAATGGTTGCGTCGATCTCTTCGATCAGGGTAGCAAAATCTTGACGTCTTGAGAGAAGGGCTCTAGTCAGTGACGCCGTTAGAGCGAAACTAAACGTGACTTCAAGAAACGCTCTGAGCCTTTCTTCTTCCGGAAAATTCTCAATGATTTCTAGCTGCGGCAAAAGCTCTCGTTCTTCGGCAATTAGACAGCTGAGAAATAGTTCTCTTTTGTTTTCGAAGTGCAGGTATATGGTACCTTTTCCGATACCCGCGCCTAGGGCAATTTCTGCAATGTTGGCCCGGCGGTAACCAAACCGTACAAAATGATCTGTTGCCACTTTTATGAGTGTTTTTTGAACCGCATAGTTTGCGGAACCCCCGTGGTCTAAGGATCTTCCTAGGCCCGGTTCGGCGGTAATTTTGTTAAAAAGCTCAGCTATTGCGCTAGTCATATGACCAGAATAACATATTTGGTCATATGGTCAAATCGTTTTTTGGTTTCGGAGTTGGGTGGGTTGTTCGGTGGTTTATTCGGGGCAACGATAAACGCCAAAGCTTTGTTCGCCTGCCTCGATTATCGACTCTGGAACCACGGTATTTCCGCCGAGATCTGCCGCTTCATTGCGAGCAAGAGAAAGCAGTTCTTCCTGAAGTCGTTCTCCACCGCGCTCCACCAAAATAACTCGACTAAGAGTCTTAGAACGGGCGCTGCCAATGCGTGCACAGCTGGATACTTCGGTGGCAGTGGCTAAACGAACAGCTTGGCCCTCGACGGTTACTTGAACCCAGGAACTACAAGCACTGATAACACTAACGACGATTGCGGCTAGAAATAAGCGAATCATTACATACTCCAATAAAGGCTTAGAGGAATTGAACGAGAAACTACCAAAAAAGTTACAATATCTATCGAAATCAGTGTACCAGTTTTTCCCTACCGCATCTCGCCAACACAGAGGATATGGTACTATCCCGTCTCTTTTTTTAGACTTTGCGAAAGGTCACAAAAGTCGCAAAATTCAGGCAATACTAAAACTAGGTATTGGATAGCTTAAGATCGGCTAAAGGGGATTCAGCAATGGAAAGTACGCTAGGAGAGGGTTCAGCTGAATTATTAGAACAGCTAAAGTCCATAGTCGGACCAGCAGGATACCGAGCAGGTTCTGACATCGAAGCAAAAAATTACAAGGATGTGATGGGAGCCCGTTCCGTTCCTCCAGTCATTTTGTTACGACCAAGTGATACTCAGCAAGTATCCGATATTCTTCGAGCCTGCCATGCTGCAAATCAACCGGTCGCTCCCCAGGGCGGCATGACTGGTCTGGTTGCGGCGGCGGCACCTCTTGACGGTGAAGTAGCACTTAGTTTTGAGCGCATGAAAAACGTAGTTGAAATTGATCGCTTTACCAGCACCATGACAGTTGAAGCGGGGGTCGAACTACAAAAAATTCAGGAACAAGCTGATGAGCATGATCTTTTATTTCCGTTGGACCTAGGTGCACGCGGCAGCTGCACTATTGGTGGCAACCTCTCAACTAATGCCGGTGGTAACCGTGTTATTCGTTATGGGATGACTAGAGATCTGGTAGTAGGAGTAGAAGCAGTGCTAGCCGATGGCACCATCATTGATGGACTACATAAACTCAGAAAGAACAACACCGGCTATGATCTTAAGCAATTATTTATTGGTAGCGAAGGTACTCTTGGGCTCATTACGCGCGCAGTGCTGAAACTGTCACCGAAGCCAAGCAGCCAAGTCGTTGCCATGTGTGGTGTGAAAGATTTCGATAAAGTCGCTGACTTACTTGTCCATGCTCAGTCTTACCTAGGCTCGAATTTGACTGCATTTGAAGTGATATGGCAGAACACTTATAAGTTAATAGATGAACATGTGCCTCATGCAACTGTGCCTATACCTGATCATTATAGTTTTTACGTGCTGATTGAGAGTATGGGGTCTAATGCAGACAGAGATACGGAATTGTTTATAGAAACTCTGAGTAAAGCGACCGACCAAGGATTAGTTGAAGAAGTTATTCTTGCAGATTCAGATACCAAAATAAAAAACCTGTGGACAGTTCGCGATGGAGCTGCAGAAGTGTATCCCGGGGTCGGTTATATGCATACTTATGATGTAAGCCTAAATGTAGGTGACATGGGCTATTTCGGAGAAGAGGTTGAAAAGCGGCTTAGAATCGTATGGCCGGAAGCGATATTGGGATTATTCGGTCATATCGGTGATGGCAATGTGCATATAATTATCCGTACCGGCAAAGACACAGCAGATCATCATTTGCAGATCGATGAAATTATTTATGGACTGATTAGGGAGTTGCAAGGAGCAGTTTCTGCAGAACATGGCATTGGTCTGATGAAAAAACAATTTCTGCCATACAGTAAAAGTGAATCCGAAATTGCACTAATGAAAGCCTTAAAGCACACCATGGATCCGCAAGGAATATTAAATCCTGGCAGAGTTTTCTAGGAGAGTTTGCTAAGAAGAATGGATTGCTGCTGTTACTGTGGCAAACCTAATAAATAGGAAAACTATATAAAACGAGAATAAATTCACTAGAACAAATCAGAAGTGGGGTAAAGCATGACAACGAATAATCTAACCGGTAAGAATGTTGTAATTATTGGTGGTACTGCTGGAATTGGATTAGCGGCGGCGCAAGCAGCTGCAGAATTAGGTGCGAATGTTTGGGTTGCAGGTAGGTCGGAAGCACATATTGAGAAAGCAAAACAAGCAAGCAACGGAGCCTTTGAAGTTCGTCAAGCTGATACCCATGATGCGGATAGTCTCGAAGCGATTTTCAAAGAAGTTAGCACTATCGATCATCTAGTTTCTGCTGCCGTCGGTGGCGAAAGAACACTAAAGCCCTTTCTTGAACAGACTGAGGATCAATTTAAAGCTGCATACGACAAACTTTGGGGTTATGGAAAAGTCGTGCGAACGGGAGCCCCTTATCTAGCGACAGATGGTGCTATTACCTTGGTAAGTGGTTCGCCGGCAAGAAAGATCAATCCAGCCCAGTCAGCTTTGAGTTGTGTGGGTGCATCAGTTGAAAACATGGTTCGCTGCTTGGCTGTTGAAATGGCTCCAGTTCGAGTAAATGTGGTTTCTCCAGGAATTGTAGATACGGCAATGTTTGATTGGATGGGAGATGGCAAAGATGAAAAGATGCAGGCTATGACTTCTTCTCATCTTATTAAACGTGCAGGTAAATCAGAAGAAGTGGCGGCTGGCATAATCTTTGTTATGCAAAATAGCTTTGTTACTGGTACCACAGTAGATGTAGATGGTGGTCGTATACTCAGTTAGTGTTAACTAATGGTTAATTTATAAAAATTTAAGACAAATTTTTAAAGACATAATAAATTTTATTGGACGAGAAGCATGAACAATACGAATACAGAAGCTGATAGATTAAAATCAGTAGTCACCGATCCGGACGTAAGTTTGATTGACACAGTATACCACCGTCATTCTGTGCGAGGATTTTTAGATAAAGAAGTCCCTCAAGATACGCTTAATCGAATTTTTGAAATTGCTCAACAATCTCCCTCAAATTGTAACGTGCAACCATGGAACGTTTATGTTGCCTCAGGCGCTCTGAAAGATCGTTTGAGTAAGCAGATGGTTGAGAACACAGCAGGGGGTATAAAACCGAACCCTGATATCGAGTACCGAGGCGATTTCCTAGACCATTACCGCAAGCGTCAAGTTGAATGCGCCGTAGCTCTCTACTCGAAAATGGGGATCGGGAGAGACGACAAAAAAGGTCGCATGCGCGCAATACTCAGAAATTTTGAATATTTTGATGCGCCTTACATAGCCTTTATCGGCATGGATCCGAAATTTGGTACCGCTGTAGCATTAGATGTTGGCATGTTTGCTCAGACACTAATGTTGACAATGGTGGCATTCGGTCTAGCAAGTTGCCCCATGGGTACAATGCGAAATTATCCGGATCTGGTTCGGGAAGCTTTTGATATTGAAAAAAGCAACATGAATATCCTTTTTGGAATTAGTTTTGGTTATGAAGACAGCGCAGTAGTCGCGAATGAGACTCGCACAACGCGAGAAGATATTTCAGCTAATGTAAGTTTTCTCTCTGAATAAGAAAAACTAATCGAGCCGAGCACAATATGAGTCTTAAACCTGTAGTACTTCTATACGATCTAGACAATGATCTGGTGGATGAGTGTGCAGTATTAGTTGGTAAGACGAGCTTGTACACGACCATAAGTACCTATAACGAAACCAATGCCATTGAAGCCTTGCAACAATATGATTGTTTCTTCGGCTTAGTGACGAATAAAATTTCCTGCGTGATCACTGGTTGGAATAGCTATAAAAAACCCAGTGACCAGTTCTTGTTTCGAATTCGCAGTGAAGAGAGGAAGAGTCCATTGAGGAAGCCTACACCAGTGATTATTGTTACTGAAGATCATCGCGATGATTTACAGCTAATGGCGCTTGACCCAACCGGTGGTAATGTGGCGGCATATCTACACGCTGATGATTTCCAGGAGAGCATTACCGATACTCTACACAAAGTCGTATTTGGTAATCGAGCTCAAGAGATGAACTCAATAGCTTACGCACAATTACAGAGCCGATCACTGCTCGAAGAATAACCCGGGTTAAGGCTAAAATTTCAATAACGGCAATTGTTTTTGAAATTGATAATTTACAACTAAACTTGCTTTTAATTGCTATTAATCAATTATGCATTGTTGACTATTAAATTTTTTCGCAATGCAGAATTAATTTCTTGTAGTCCTACATGGGTAATTTTTTTACCTCTTTGTATCGAAAGCAATTACTCGTATGGTCATTGACCAATCCAGCTGCCTGCATGAACGCGTAGCAAATCGTTGAGCCGATAAATTTGAAGTCACGCCTCTTTAAATCTTTCGCCATTGCATCGCTTTCGGGCGTCGTAGCAGGGACAGTCTTCGCCTCTTTACGGCGGTTGTCAATTGTCTTGCCGTCGACGAATGACCAGATATAGCTCTCAAAACTACCGAATTCTTTTTGTACCGCTTGAAAAGCCAGGGCATTAGTTCGAATGGAATAGAGTTTCAATCGATTGCGAATAAGACCTGGGTCCAGTAATAATTTCTCAATAGCCTCATCGGTTAGTTTTGCTGCCTTGGAAATATCAAAGTTTTTGAAACATTTACGGTAATGATCGCGCTTTTTAAGAACCGTTATCCAGCTCAGCCCAGCTTGTTGTCCCTCCAAGCAAATAAATTCGAATAGCAGTCGCTCTTCGCGAACAGGAACACCCCATTCTTTATCATGATAGGCAATATAGATGGGGTCAGTACCTGGCCACCAGCAACGATTTGTCATTATGTGCATTCCAGTCTAGAACCAGAGTTTTGTATAAATATACAGCATTTAATACAAGTTTTAATTCTAGATCAAATTCAAATATATCGAGAATTGACCAGGGCCCGGGTAGTAGCGTTTTTGCACTCTTCAGGAAAGCTTGAGCCGAAGTTCCTTGAACTGACATTCATAGTGTCGACGTATCTAAGGGAAGAGAGGAGACACAGTGTGCTTACATTCAGTGTCTTTTTTATAATTTATATTTTCTATTAAATTCCGCTCTGTAGGCCAAATGTTGCAAACTAGGATGATCTATTTTAGTTACAAACAATTACAATTCTGGGCATTTGAAATCCGCTAAGCAGTTGATTATATTCCAATTTTACAATATGTTACGCGCCATTCTCCTGTCAATCGCTAAACAGTTCAATTTTTCCTAACGAGAAAAAACCGGCAACTAAAAGTTGACCTAAAAAACAGCGAAGCTAATTGAACAAAACCAGCAAGTTGAAAAAGTGACGATACCAAACAATGAATAGAGTCAGGTTCAAACATTCAACTCAGCTCTTCGCTGCATTGCTCATTTTTTGTGCTTCATTGTCAACCTATGCTCAAGAACTTCAGGAAGAAAGTGTTAAGCCATCAACTACAGCAGTTGCTCTGAGTGTGGCTCCTATCATTGACGGCGAGGTCCTCGCGGATACAGTTTGGTCGGTTATTAAACCGACTACTGGATTCTCTCAGGTACGACCAGATGAGGGTCTGCCCGCCACGCAAAAAACTGAAGTTTTTATTGGTTACACAGAAGACTCTCTCTACATTGGAGTGGTCGCCTACGATGACAACCCAGCGGGAATAATCGTGGCAGATAGTCGGCGCGACTCTTCTTTGGGTGATACAGATAGCTTTCAAGTAATTATCGATGGCTTACTCGATCGGCAAAATGGCTTCGTTTTCGGAACCAATCCCGCCGGCATCGAATATGATGCTCAGGTCACGAATGAAGGCTCCGGTAGCTTTCGAGGGGGTGGCAGTGGCTTCAATTTGAATTGGGATACAACCTGGGAAGTAAATGCAAAAATCTCAGACATCGGCTGGAGTGCCGAAATGGAAATTCCATTTTCAGCCTTAAGATTTGGTGGTGATGAAGAACAAACTTGGGGCATAAATTTCCAGAGGAATATTCGGCGCAATAACGAGATTGCCTATTGGTCCCCACTTGAAAGGCAGTTCAATATTAATCGCGTATCTGAGGCGGGCCAACTGCGGGGCGTTAGAGTTCCCGATCAGCGTAATCTGCAAGTCACTCCTTACGCACTCAGTTCAACTTCTCGTGGCGGTAGCCTAAGTTCTGGCAACTATGGCAATGAAGAGTATGGATTTGATTTAAAATATTCCGTGACTCCAAGCCTAGTGCTTGATGCTACTTACAATACTGATTTTGCTCAGGTTGAGGTTGATGAGCTGCAAGTCAATCTTGATCGCTTCAGTTTATTCTTTCCCGAAAAGAGACCTTTCTTTTTAGAAAATGCGGGCCAATTCGCAATCGGCAACCCACGTGAAGCAGAATTATTTTTCAGTCGCCGAATTGGTGTAGGCGCAGGGGGCTCCCAATTACCAATTGAAGGTGGTGCAAGACTCACTGGTAAGGTGGGAGGCAATACTAATGTCGGTTTTCTTCGCATGCGTACGGAAGGGATAGAAGGTATTTCACCACAGAATGATTTTTCTGTCGCGAGAGTTAATCAAGAATTTGGTAATCGTTCTGCGGTTGGATTTATGTTTGTTGAGAGAGATGGTGATGGAACTGTTAATCAGAATGGGCGTGATGACTATAACCGGACTTATGCGGTAGATGGGCGCTATGGAATTGGCGATACCACTCTGCTGAGTGGATGGGTATCTAGGACAGATACGCCCGGGATTTCTGGGGGCGATGGAGCTGGAGGCTTCTCTGCAAATTATAGAGATGAAGAATGGACACTTAATGCCGGTTATTCGCAAATCGGTGAGAATTTTAATCCTGAAGTGGGCTTTCTATCTCGTCGTGGTTTTCGTAAGTATGAGGCCGGTATTCGCCGAGCGATAAGGCCTAAGAATCTTTGGGGCCTTCATGAACTGCGTCCTCACATTAATTACCGCGGCTATTGGGATTTCGATGGTTTTCAAGAAACAGGCTATTTGCACGTAGATAATCATTGGGAATTTCAATCTGGTATGGAGATTCACACTGGAATGAATTTTACTCAAGAGGGCGTAAAAGAGGCCTTCGAGATTGCCGATGGAGTAGAGGTGCCAGTCGGCGAGTATGATCATGAAGAGGTGCAGATAGTATTTCAAACCAATCAAGGCGCGCCTCTGTCTCTGGATCTGCGTAGCAACATCGGTGGCTTCTTCGGAGGCGACAGAGTTAATTTTGAGCCAACACTGCGCTATAGGGTCGGGGAAAAATTTAGTACTGAACTAAGTTGGAGTCACAGCGATATTGATTTACCAGTTCCTGGCGGTGACTTTGAAGTAGATTTAGCGCGGTTACGCCTTTCATATTCTTTCACGCCAAGGATGTCATTGCAGACTCTGGTTCAATATAACAAACGTGATGATGTGGTAGCAACGAACTTGAGATTTTCTTGGATTCAATCGGCGAATTCGGGTTTGTATATTGTTTACAACCAAGTTGACGATTCAGGTTTGGGCGCACCAAGACACAATGCCCAAGAGTTTATTATTAAGTACAGTCGAATCATCGGTATTTTTAACTAAAAAGTAAATCTGATCCTTAGCTGCAATGCGTTGGGATCATCACTAACACCCGCCATGTCTGAATCAACAATGATGTAATTTGCAGTGAAGCGCAAGTCGCGAGTCATGTAGTAATTCACTCCTAATGTGATCGAGTCAGCTTCTCCACCCATAATTCCGCCATCATTAAGTTCAAGATTGCTCAAACGGACAGCAATTTCCCAGGCACCTTTTTCTGAATACGGCCTAACTGTTCCGAATGCCGCATCAGACGCACTATAAGGACGACTATCATCAGTTAGAAAGTAACTCGCGTAGGCATAGTAACCATTGAACTCAAGGTCAGAGCCCAATCGTCGCTCAATATTTTGCGTAATAAATTCTGACTGCGCAGAAAAGCGACCATTTATGTAAGCTGCTTCAAATACAACTTTGTCGAATTCATCGATGTTAGCAATGCTCCCAGTCGAAATGATGCGGTGACTGTCCTGGTGAGACTCAGGTCGAGCACGACGACGAATAGTATCGTCGTCATCATCTTCTCTAGCAACAGCGAGTCCTATATGAAGTATGGAATCAATTCCAAGGTTTGGCCGGTAAACAAAACGCCCTGAGATTCCTTCGCCCCGTGCAGCGTTATTGGCTTCATGTCCATAGGCGGCCACTGCTAAACTATAGCGATCACTCCAATTCTGAAAACCAATGCCAGTACGTCGGCCAGAAACAAGTGCGTTGGGTAAGGCGCGCTCAGTGAAGGTTATGTTGTTGGAGCTAGTTAGTTCTTCAAGACTTCCGTATACCTTGAAGTGACCAATGGTAATTCGAGAATTTGCGAACCCGCTGTAACGGATATAGCCATCCTTTAGTTCAGTGTGATCCGGGGCGAAATCGTACTGTAATTTATAATCCCAATTCTCGCTGAGATCACCACGGATGAACAGGCGACCACGGCGTAGCTCGCTGCCCTCAATATATTGATACTTGTCACTGTCATAATCTGTGGTGTCCACTTGCAAGCGACCACCGAATTCGATATTTGGCGTGCTATCTGCAGCCCGCAGAGGAGCCACGATAACGCATGCAAGCGCTGCTGCTACGGCCATAAGGGATTGTCGAATGGATTTCATAATTTCCCTGAAAATGTAGTCAACATACCGCCCTTCCCTTGAAGAGATTCTAGGCTAAGAAAAAGAATAGTTAGCTAAAGCTAGAGCGACTGAATAATTCGAGTTGGTGAGTTAAATTCCAAATATCTGACGGTTGGATATTGTATAAGAACTGGTGGATTAAGTTCCAGTGATTCGCACTTCAATTGTTTATTTATTTGCTGCCAAGCGCTATTGATTAGCAATAAATAAATAATTTTACTCATCAGTGTTGTCTGCTGATAAGAGTTCGCATGAAACGTGAATGCACTGACCTTACATGGTACGCAAGTGACTGAATGAGCATTGGTCTATTCTAAGTTGGTCTTGTAGAGGTTTATTTAACACATAGAATAGAATCAATGTCTCGTTAATGTTGCAGTGACCGTGCTCAAGTAACGGTATATAATCTCCTCTCCACTAAGCGCCCATAGCTCAGCTGGATAGAGTAACTGGCTTCGAACCAGTTGGTCGGGAGTTCGAATCTCTCTGGGCGTGCCAAACATATGTCCTATGGCGTCCGCTGACGTCTCTAAAGCCTAATAGAATGGGGTATATACAGAGTTTTACTGGTAATTGTAGCACTCTATCATCTTGTAACATCCTGAATTTAATGTAACATTCACTGACGATTCAGGTCGGGTGTTACAATGCCGAATAGTACTAAATCCCTCACAAACACAGAAGTCAAACAAGCGAAGCCTCTGAAGAAAGAGTACAACTTGGCGGATGGGAATGGGCTATACCTTCGAGTAAAGCCTAATGGGACTAAGTTATGGCTATTTAACTACTTCAAGCCCTTCACCAATAAACGCTCCTATATCAGCATGGGAATGTATTCGAATCTCTCACTTGGAAAAGATCGCGATCTCAAACAAGAATATCAATCACTGCTAACTGACAATATCGACCCGCGTGAATATCGCATTGAACAAGAAGCACGATGAACAGTCACGAAAAATCGGACATTATTCTTGAATTCGTCGGCGTTCAAAAGAGCTACGACGGAAAAAACAAGGTTGTAAAAGACTTAAACCTGCAGATCGCCAACGGTGAGTTCATTACCCTGTTGGGACCGTCGGGTTCTGGCAAAACCACGATCCTGATGATGGTGGCCGGGTTCGAAACGTTGACATCAGGTGAAATCTTTCTGAACGGCGAGTCCATCACGCGCTTGTCTCCACAAGCACGCAACATCGGTGTGGTGTTTCAAAGTTATGCTTTGTTCCCCTACATGACGGTTGCTGAAAACATTCGATTTCCGCTTGATGCGCGCCGCATGCCCAAGGCAGAGGAGGATGCCAAGGTCAAAGATGCGCTGGCGATGGTCCGCCTGGAAGCCTTTGGCGATCGTCGCCCCGGTCAGCTTTCTGGCGGCCAGCAACAACGCGTTGCCCTGGCGCGCGCATTGGTTTTCGAACCTTCGTTAGTCTTGATGGATGAGCCCTTGGGGGCACTGGATAAACAGCTGCGTGAAGAGATGCAATTAGAGATAATGCATTTGCAAAAACAACTGGGCATTGCCGTCATCTATGTGACCCACGACCAGAGCGAAGCCCTCACCATGTCAGATAGGGTTGCGGTCTTTAATGATGGCGTGATTCAGCAATTGGCGTCGCCAAAGGAACTCTATGAAAGACCCGCAACCGAATTTGTTGCCAGCTTCATTGGGGTTAACAACAAATTGAGAGGAACCATTGGCGAAATAGCCAATGACCAATGTGTCGTGAACATCAACGAAGATGTCCAAATCAAAGCAGTTCCTGTCAATGTTCAGTCTGTCGGAGCGGCAACGAGCCTATCTATCCGACCCGAAAAAATCTCGATAGGGGACGCTGCCAACGCGTGTGAAAACCGTTTTTTCGGCGTGATTAAGGAATCGATCTATCACGGCGATCACATCCTCCTTTCTGTCGAATTATGGTGCAGTGAAAATTTCCAGATACGCATTCCCAACGGAATTAGTGTGCCGGAATTAACTGTCGGATCGGAATTAGAAATCGGCTGGAGACAAATTGATTGCCGAGCACTTAACGCGGAGAGTGATTGAATTTAGTCCGCCAAACAAAACTATACCTTAAGCTTAGGGAGAGAATAAATGACGATACTTAGAAATCTGATAAAGACAGTCAGCGTCGCGACGGTGTTGACCGCGTGCGATACTCCCTTGCCAGCGGACCGGGAGTTTACTGTTGCAACTTGGGGCGGCGGGTATACTGACAACCAGCGCGCGGCATTCTTTGACCCATTCACGGCAGCAAGTGGCACAAAAGTAATTGATGGCGTCTATACCGGTGGTATGGGCGAGCTTCAGTCGATGGCAGAAACTGGCAATCCAATTTGGGATGTGGTTGATTTTGGCGGTCCCGAAACAGTAGCGGCATGTCGCGAGGGTCTGATCGAACCGATTGACTTCAGTCGTGTTGAAAACATCGACGCTCTTGGCGCGACCGCTGAAAAAGAATGCGGTGTTGGTTTTGTGGCATGGTCGATGATCCTTGCCTATAATATAGACCTCACCGGCGACCAGCCAAAGTCGTGGAAAGACTTTTGGGATCTGGAAAAGTACCCGGGCAAGCGTGGTCTTCGTAACAGCCCGCAATATGCGCTAGAGGGCGCATTGTTCGCAGATGGCGTGTCTGACGCTGAAGTCTACAAGTTGCTTGCCACGGAAGAGGGCGTTGACCGGGCTTTTGCCAAGCTGGATGAAATAAAAGAGCACATCCACTGGTGGTCACAAGGTGCGCAGCCGCCAGAACTGCTTAAGAACGAGAGTATTGTCATGTCGACATCCTATGTGGGTCGCGTTCTGGCTGCGGCTAAAGAAGGCGCCCCCGTGGCTTTGGGCTGGGACGATGGTTTCCATTCGACGTCCTATTGGGTCATCGTAAAGGACTCGCCGAATCAGGATGACGCGTATGACTACATTAACTTTACAACAGCGCCGAAGCCGCTGGCAGAGTTTGGCGCGGTTCAGGGGATGGCGCCATTGCACAAGGATTCTGCAGCCCTCATTCCTGTGGAGAAATTGAAGGATTTGCCGGCCGGTAAGAACCTGATGCATCAACACGCATTAAGCGATGAGTTCTGGGTGGATAACCTCGAAACCCTCACCAATCGCTTTAATACCTGGGTTGCGCAGTAACCAATCACTGCTGAAGAAAACGTGATGGGCTGGGCCTTCGGGTGCGGCCCATCACTGACCAGCGAAACACATTGGCAGAAAAGAAGTCGCATGTTTGCTCTCTTACGTAAAAAAAGTAACCTCTTGTTTGGTTTGGGGCTGATCGCACCCTGCCTGATCTACTTTTGCGTCTTCTTTGTGTGGCCGATTGGCAACATGTTGTATCGCGGCATTGATAACCCGGAAGTCTCGGTAGGCATGCCAAAAACAAGCGTTGCGATTGCAAGCTGGGCGGGCGATGAACTGCCTTCTGACGCCGTCTTTGACGCCTTGGGGCAGGATCTTGCCCTTGATGGGCGGGAAATGGGTTACAAAAGAGCGGCTGCTGCACGTCGTTTAAATTATGAAATTTCGAGTTTCAGGGCGCTGATTATGGAATCGGCACGTGCGGCGTCAAAATTGGATCAACCACCTAATCGCCAGAAAATCTTGGAAATTGATGAACGCTGGGGCGAAATTAAGTATTGGCATGCCATGCAGCGCGCTGCCCGCCCGATCACTCCGCACTACATGTTGACCGCTGTCGATCTTATGGAAAATGACGACGGATCAATCAGCAGAGTCCCGGAAAACCGCGCTTTGTTTATCAAAGTCTTGGGGCGGACCTTCTGGATGTCTACGGTCGTTACACTGTTCTGCGTATTGATCGCTTTTCCCGTGGCACATGGTATCGCAATGGCACCGGCCAAAACACGCAGTCTGCTTTTGATGTTGGTTCTCTTGCCTTTTTGGACTTCGCTGCTCGTTCGAACCAGTGCCTGGGTGATATTGTTGCAGCCCAATGGTCTGATTAATAACGCCCTAATTTCGATCGGCCTGATCGAAAAACCGTTGAGCCTGATATTCAATCGAACCGGAGTTTACGTCGCATTCATACATGTGATGCTGCCTTTTGTCGTATTGCCGCTTTATAGCGTTATGGTCGGGGTCTCAAAAGACTATGTGCGCGCCGCATACTCATTGGGTGCCTCGATACCGCACACATTCCTGAAGGTCTATTTGCCAATTGCATGGCCGGGAGTTTGGTCAGGCGGTCTTTTGTGTTTTGTTGTCTGCTTGGGCTACTACATCACGCCATTGCTGGTGGGTGGCAGCAAAGACCAGATGATTAGTTATTTCATTGCATTCTTCACTAACAGAACCATCAATTGGGGCCTGGCTGCTTCTCTTGCGATTGTACTGTGTCTGAGTGTTTTCATTCTGCTCGCGATTTACGGTTGGTTTTCGCGCAAAACTTTGGCAACGGGGCGTTAATGCTATGAAGGATGTACTGTTATATTCCTCAATTTTTTGGAGAAGATTGGGTTGGGTTTTTTCAATTCTCGTTTTTTTCTTCCTGATTGCACCCATCGTAATAGTACTGCCCCTGTCTTTTAGTTCCGGGTCATTTTTCAGCTACCCCCTGCCGGGGATATCGATGCGCTGGTACTCAGAATTATTTGATAACTACAAATGGGTGTTGGCCCTCAAAAACAGCATGATTATTGCTGTTTCTTCTGCCGCACTGTCGACTGTTTTGGGAATAAGCGCCTCAATCGCACTTTGCATGACCGACATACCATTCAAAAAGGCGATTTATGCCTTGTTGCTCGCGCCCCTAGTTATGCCTCTGGTGATCGTCGCCGTGGCCTGCTTTTTGTTCTATTCCCAACTGGGTTTGACCGGGTCGCGCTTGGGGTTAATTTTGGCGCACACCGCGCTCGGAGTACCTTATGTCATAATTGTAGCCAGTGCTGCGCTCAAGAATTTCGATATGACCTTGATCAAAGCGGCCAGGAGCTTAGGTGCTTCTTCAATAATGACATTCAAACGAGTGATTTTTCCGGCAATTGCGCCAGCAGTTTTTGCCGGTGCCATATTTGCCTTCGTGTCATCCTTTGATGAGATAGTTATTACGATCTTTCTCGCAGGACCCGAGCAAGTTACGCTGCCTGTTAGATTACTGGAGGGAATTCGCGACGAGATGACTCCAGTCGTGGTTTCAGCTGCCGTCATCATGATCATGATTTCAATGGGCGCGATGCTCGTTGCTGAAATGATTCGTCGGCGCAGCGAACGGTTGAGCAAGACCGGGACTGAAAGGCCCGCCCTTCTTGCTGGAAAGTGAAACTAGGGAAGTTAACTAATGACCGCTGCAACATCCGAAGAACGTCAACCCGTTGACATCACAGGTTATGACTTAACCATAGACCAGCTGGTTGCTGTTGCCCGAGCAAATGCAACTGTCGCGATTTCTGATGCTGTTTCGCAAAGGATGAGCGACGCCCGCCAGATACTTACCGACGCCGTTGAACGGGGCGAGCGCATTTACGGGGCGACAACCAGTGTCGGGCCAAAGACATCGGCTAGCATCAGTCAATCCGGCACTGCTGAATTCAGTCGTCGTTTGTTGCAAACCCACAATGTCGGCCATGGTCCTCTTGCAAGCCAGGAAGTTGTCCGCGGGACACTCCTTGTGCTTTTGAACTCATTCGCAAGCGGTCGGAGTGGCGTGCGGCCGGTTCTTGCTGAAAAAATCGTTTTTGCCTTAAACTCAAACCAGAAGATCGACGTTCATCTCTGGGGATCGATGGGCCAGAGCGATATGTCCTCCATGTCAGACATCGCTTTGGCACTTTTCGATGACTTTGAGCTTGCCGTCGGAGAGGCGCTTGCACTGATTAATTCAAGCGCGATTTCCACCGCAATGGGCATGCTGGCATTTGCCGATTTCTCAAAGCTGCTAAGGTTGTCAACGCTTGTGGCCGGGCTGAGCATGGAAGGATACGCGGCCAATCCATCCTTTATATCTGACATAGCCCTGCAATCCAAACCTTTTCTAGGGTTGAAAAAGCATGGGCTGGCGCTGCAGAAGTATCTGAAAAATAGCTCTATTAATCACAAAGGTGTCCCAAGAAATTTACAAGACCCGCTTTGCTTTCGGTCGCTTGCGCTTATTCATGGTGCGGCTGATGATAGCTTGTCCTTTGCCAAGCAACAGATCGAACAAGAAGCAAATGCCAGCCAGGGAAATCCGGTCATCTCGGTCGAGCATCAGGCCATGGCGGCAGTTGCAAATTTTGACATGATTACGCTTTGTATGGCCTTGGACATCATGCGTTTGGCGCTTCCACCCGTGGTTACCAGCTCCACTGAACGCGTTGCCAAAATGGTGGATACAACTTGGTCTGGTCTTTGTATTGGATTGGTCGAAGATGACGGGATCGGAGCGCCGGGGTTCAACGGCATTGCGCTGTTTCACAAATCAATCACCGCTGAGGCAAGAATGCTCAGCGCCCCAATGGCCCACGAACTTCCAAGTTCAAGTCACTCAAACGGTGTTATGGATCGCGCGTCTCTGGCAGCGCTGAGTGCGCGCCGGGGGTTGGAAATGGCGACGCTGTGTAAATCAATATTTGCGATCGAGCTGATTGTCGCGGCGCAAGCCGTGGAACTGCGCGGCACTCATCCATTAGGGCAGGGCACAAAACAGCTTTTCGACTTTGTCAGGCAGGTTATTCCGTTTACGTCGGCAGGGATCGCGCCCCCAAATGCCAAGAAATTGCTACGGCACATGGATGAAAATTCTGATTTCTTAGACACGCTTTTGGATGCAGATACTGATACGCGCCAGAGTTAGCCTTGGTCTCGTGCAAAGCCATATCGCGTGATCGGGTTGCGAACGAGTATCTGGTCGATCACCGCTTCATCCTCCACCCAAGACCTGAATATTGCGATTAGGTCAGACATTTTTGGTGGTGTGGTTGCGTATTTGACGAATGGAAAATCTGTCGCCCACAATAATTGCTCGCTGTTTGCCGAAATAAATGCGTCATGAAAAGCGCGCACTGCATCAAATCCATTATCACCATTGCCGCGACGGCAAACAGCAAGTTTGACCCAGATATTGCCTTCTTTGACACGCGCAAGCAAATTCTGGAAATCAGGGTTTGATAGACCCGAGGCGACATCAACTCCGCCCATGTGATCCAGCACCACTGGTATTCCGATCTTATCCAGCTTCGGCCAATATTCCGTAAGTCTTGGCAATGGCCCCCAAATTTCCGCGTGCATACCCAGCTCTTTGAGAAGCGGTGCCAATTTCTCTATAAGAACTTCAACAGAAACCGCTCCCGGCATTTTTTGACCACTGGGGAGCAAATTCTCTATGAATCGGAGCCCGACGACTCCGGCCTGCTGGATTTTCTCAAGGTCCTGAAGCGAAATGCTTGCGTCAGCCACTGCGATGCCTTTTGCACGGTTACCCATTGTCTTTAGCGATGCCAGAAGCAGTGCCGGGTCACGTCCGTAAGGAGTAGGTTGCACCAAAACAAACCGAGACACGCCCGCGATATCGCCAGTTTCACGCAAACGGCTCAAAGGCGAAAGGGGTGGCTCGTAGGCAGGGACATTCTCAAACGGATATGCCTCAGTGGTTTCAAATACATGAACATGACAATCACATATTGCCTTTGACGGGCGCGCGATGGGTTTATTCGGGTTGATGGTCATGTCGGAAACTGCGCCTCGTTCATGCAAAGTCCAGTTTTGTCTAGGCTTCTTCATCATTGCTAGCAGCATCTTCTGGATCGACATAGTCAGCGGCGTTGTGCATCCATCCTTTGGCGATAAAGTCCCGTCGCGGAGGTGCAAACACATCAATCAGGGTTGAATGTCCGTGGTCAGTGCCCTCGGTTGTATGAATAATTTCGGGCGGCGTGACTAACAAGCTGTCGGGCGGTGCCGCCAAGTGTTGATCTTCACGCCAGTCATCCGCATTTGGGCCCCACGGTGTACGAAGATGATGAATAAAGGCGCCAGAAATTGCCAAGGACCCTTGCTCGAAATCTTCGTGTGAGTGGGGGGATAGTTTTGTGCGGGTTCGCGGGCCGTGATACTCAACCCAATTGATGCTCATCGTAGAGGTTTGAAAAAACTTCAACCGGGGGTTGCCAACGGGATGAGGGATGTCATCCACCGCATAAACGCGAATACCTTTTTCAGCATTTTCAGATTGGCCAAAAGGTTGCCCGATCGGTTTGACGCGCGGATCAGATTGCGCATGCTCGCTGTCGTTTTGGGATTGATCAAGCAATTGTTTAAGGTCTACTCGCCCAGTTGTTAGTGCAAACACACGCCCTTTGGCGCTAAACGAAATCTCGTATTGCCCTTCCGGGATTATCACCAGCGAACGCTGAGGAATATGGGTGGAGCCATCTTTGAAAATAAGGGTGATCGCGACCTCGGATACAACAAGAATGCTTTCGTGGGTGCTTTCAATCTTGTGAGAGGAAGATCCATCACTCCTTAGACATTCGACCGAAAAGTTTTGCCCGGAAACGAAAGAGGATTGATTTTCCTCAACGGAAAAGTGGCTAAGACAAGCCGCGCGGTAACTCATGTTTTAGGACCTCAATAGGTGCTTTCATTGGCACGTAAAAACTGACGTTCAAGTTCAAATGTCGGTTGTGAAACGGCATATTCTTTGCCTCCAAGACGCGTGACCGGATTTGCCAGGGCAGTATTAAAGCTGCCACTTTCTTCATCAAGAAACCCTGCCTGAATATGCATTCCGACAACTTTTCCGAAATTTACATTTACTTCCGTACCAGCCTCGTCACACCTCAAAACAACCGTTTCAATCAACTTGCACTCCAACGAAACTGGGGACCGGGCAACGCGTGGTGGCTTTACGTGAATGCACGATGCCTTTTCAAGCTTTGCGCGGATGAATTCATCTTCCCCTTCAGGAAGTGGATATGAAGTCATATTCATTTCTTCTACAAGGTCATAGCTGGCCAGGTTAAAGACAAACTCACCAGTTTGACGTATGTTTTTCAATGTATCCTTCACCGGGCGATCCTCGGGAGTATTGCAGGAGAAAACCAGTACTGGCGGATCATTCGACATAATGTTGAAGTAAGAAAAGGGTGCGAGGTTAGCATTCCCCTCTGCATCAATTGTGCTCATCCAACCGATTGGGCGCGGCGCAATGATGGAGTTAAATATTCCCCTTTTATAGTCCCTCTTTGTGATGTCGATGAATACTGGTTCCGAATTTAGCATCAAAGCCCTCCATTGAAACTTATTATAAGTAGCTTGAACTGCGAGTGATCAAACATCGACCTCAAGAGACGCGCGTTCAAAAAATACACATGATTTTGGATTGAACCTTATGGAATCCCAACTAGAACTCAATGCAACTATGAGGTCGTTTCATCAACGGGAACATCAATGAATGCTAACCTGCATTTATCGTACGCCATGCCTCAGTCTTTCCTGTTCGGGAATACCGCTTTGATGTCAGCCAACTGGTCGCGTGCAGCATTTCGCAGGAAGGTCTGATCGGATCCAACGATCACAGATGTGACGCCCAGCTCGACAAGCGACAACAAATCTTTTGCTCCGTCCGTCATTGCGCATAGACCAACACCGTTTTCTCTTGCCAACTTGCAGATGGCCTTGGTTGCAGCTTTGACCGGCTCAGATCCGGGATTGGTTTCGCCATAGGCAACGGTCAGGTCACCCCGGCCAATAAACACTCCGTCCAGACCGTCTGTCGCGACAATGGCGTCTATATCTTCAACCGCCTTGGGGTCTTCGATCATGGCGATCACCAGAGCGCGTTCATCTTCTTGCGCGACATGGGTCGCAATTGAGTTCAAACCGAAGTTGCCCGCCCGCGTCGTTGGCGAATAGCCCCGGTTGCCCGCCCGATATCGTGCCGCACCGACAATCTCGGTTGCTTTTTGTACTGAATCCACATGTGGCACTAAAACGCCATCAGCCCCACAGTCCAGCACAGACAGGATTGCCGACGGATCGGCATCGGGAATGCGTACCAAACAGCCCAAACCATGAGCTTTGCAGGCGAGGACAATTCTGTCGACGCTTTCGCGATTTATCGGTGCGTGCTCTTCGTCGATTACTACAAAGTCGTACCCAAGAACGCCCAAAATCTCAGCGGGCATAGTATGTGCAATTTTAAGGAAACTTCCGGTCAGGCTTTCACCCGCCATAAAACGCTTACGAAATGACATCACGTTGCACTCTCCAACGCTTGTTACGATTGTCTTCGCCAGCCTGATTGGCGTAGCCGAAGATTACCTCGTCTATTGCCGCTAGATCCATCGATAGATTCCGCTCAGCCAGAGCTTTTAGTGGTACAACCCTGAGATCATCGGCACGTACCGATGATAATCCGCCCCCAAATTGCCCGATGGGTGTGCGGATGTAGTCACAGATATAAGCTTCGGTCATCAGGTTAGCATACTCCGACCCCCCTCGAATGCTACTAACATTGATTTAGTAGGTCTGGCACAAACAGGCGTTGAATATATTCTTTATGGTTAGGCTTATCACTTAACTCTCAAAAATAACTTACCGTTCGTCCACAATAGTATGTATAGGGGTGAGATGGAACCAAATAGAACAATTGGGCCGGGTGTTGGTGCTGTTTTGGTTGGGGAAAGTAATTATGATCGAGTAGCGCTGTTCGCCATTTTTATTCTAACCCTCAGTCTTATCCTCATAATTCTTCCCGCCTACTTTCTTGATGCGAAAAACTGGACACAGAGAGTTAATTGGACATAAACCGGAAATTACTCTTCAATAATAAATTGTCCCATCATTCCTCTATCTTCATGCTCGAGGATATGACAGTGATACATATAAGGGTTTCTCTCATTTATGTAATCGGTGAAGCGCATGATGATTCGTACCCGCTCACCGGAACCAACTGTTACAGTGTCTTTCCAGCCTAGTTCATTTGCGGGGGGCGGTTGACGGTTTCTATCCAATAATTGAAATTGGCCATTATGTATATGAAACGGATGCATCATAGGAGAATTGTTAGCTAACTCCCAAACCTCTAAGGTATTCAACTTGATCCGCTCGTTAATAAAATCCATATCCATACGCCGGCCATTGATAGAAAAATTGCCTCCTCCGTGACCTCCACCATTACCATTTCGCGAACCTGTTCCTGGACCGCGGTCATTACCGCTGCGCATACCGTAACCCATGGATAGTAGAAACTGTCTGGTATTGGTAGCAGCTGCTTCCGGTAATTTATAAATTGAATTTAGCTGAGCTGGCAGCTCGGAGTTAACTTCTAATTGGGAGTTAGTTTGTATCGTCAGAATATTCAAAGTCTCGGAATAAAGAGTCCGCATCATCTCACTCATGGCGCCGGGAAATACTGGAAATCCCGGTGCCATTGCCTGGCTAATGAGATTTATCTCTTCACCAGGGTTGAACTGAACGACAATATCTGCCCTTTCCGCAGGGGCCAGCTCCAGGCTGCGCAAACTAACCGGAGCTTCTAACAATCCACCATCGCTGGAAATTTGGCTGAAAAGCCTTTGGTCCTCAAAAGTGAAATTATAATTTCTGGCATTGGAAGCATTCAGTAAGCGGAACCTAACGAACTTAGTGGCTGCCAGAAATACAGGATTGAGAGTTCCATTCACTAGAACAACATCACCGTGTTGGCCCATCACGGAATCTTCATAGGTATTTAGATAAGCAAATGAAAAATCATCAGTAAATCTCCGATCCTGAACAATCAGTGGAATATCATCGACGGCATAAGTATTTGGAAGATCAAGATTCTCATCAGCATCGTCGACAATGATCATCCCGGCCAGACCGCGATAAACTTGCTCGCCGGATTTTCCTTCCATATGGGAGTGGTACCAATAAGTACCAGAAAATTGCACTACCTCGAATTCCGGAGACCATACTGTATTATTAGCTATAGATTGATGTGGTCCTCCATCCATTGTGGGTGGAAGATGAAAGCCGTGCCAATGTAGTGAAGTTGATTCGCCTATTCGATTATCAACATTCAGCTTTACAGTATCTCCGCGTTGGAATCTGAGAGTGGGGCCAAGATAGTTGCCATTTATTCCGAGGGTTGATGTCTTAGAATTTGGAAAGAAACTTTGTGTGCCTTTTTGTAAGAAAAGATTAAATTGCTTTTGCTTATCAACATCCTCGCCCTCATATTGAGGCGGAATATTGAGCTGATTAAGATTAGCTTGAGCGGATATAGGAGATAGTGCGAACGGCAAATAATTTGCAATAGAAGATCCTCCAAGAGCTGAGCCTAAGGCAATATTTGTCAAAACTTTTCTTCGGGTGATCATTAAGTAAGATTATTGCACTGTTATTAGAAGCGGTGAAGTGCTGCTTGAAAGGCGAGGTTCCACCGCGGGCTGAAGAAGACATCTTTATGTAAGCTAATGCACTCAGCAGACTCGCCTATTCTCGTTGGCCACTCCGTACCACGGCAAATGGAGTTTTCAAGTGCAGTAGAATACAGTCCTTCAGGATATCGTTACTGGGCCTGCTGCATAAATCAAACGCGGCAGAGATTCCTCTTGACGTGCCACCAGTTAATCTTTTCCCGTGCCCTTAACTTTTAGAAACTAGGCCTTATTTTTTGGTACGATGAGGCATGATGAATTATGACTAATAAAAGGTCAGACATGAAAAAAAATAATAAAAACAAGTCGAACTTGTATTTACCGCCTTTGAAACGCCGAGACTTCTTGCGCGGCAGCGCAGGAAGCATGGCAGGCGCATGGCTATCCTCCTGGCCCTGGCAAAAACTTGCCGCACAACAAGATCTAAATTCAGAGCCCGACGATTGGGATTCGGGAATCGTGCGGCACTTGTTACCCGCAGTAAATGAATCGCGGATTCTGATAAAGACTTCATTTTCTAGAGCACTTAAAGAAACACCTCGACTGCGAATTCAAAATGGCAGCAGCAATAGATTGATCGAAGGTTATTTGAACGACACTAGTGGCGAGTTCTGGGAGTTTTATGCAACTGAGCTGCAACCAGATACCGAATATGAATTGTCCTTGCAAGACAGTGGTGGTAACTCACTGTGCGAGCCTTGGCCTTTATCAACTTTTCCGGCGCCTCAGCAAAACCCTGAACGGGTTAGGGTTTTATTTTATACATGTGCCGGGGGTCCTGAAGGAGAGTACTTTGGAATTGGCGATCGTCGCGGCAATCTGCCTATTGCTATACGCCAAAGACTGTTAAGAAGAGGATTATCATTCGCACCTCAGGCGGCGGTAGCCAATGGAGATCACATATACTGGGATCTTCACACTTGGCAGGGCGATAGGGCTGGAGAATTGAGCCCTGCGGGTCAACAATCAAACTTTGATTTTGCGGCCCGAGTAATGGGTGGTAGCAATGAAGAGGCTATGAAACTGGCTGCAGGCCCTCAGATAGCTCCACTATATGGCACTGCCTTTAGATCTACGCCTGTGTACTTTCTTCAGGATGATCATGATCACTGGGAAAATGATTCGCCGCTCACTTATCCAGTTCCATGGTTTCAATTACAACTGGCGCGCACTACTCAGCAACTGTATTACCCTGAGTTTCTTCCTGATGTCACGCGCTCACCTGGCCTACCATATTCTACGACCTCTGCACGTGGCGAACTCTCCGAAAGTTTTGGTACATTGCGTTACGGTCAGTTGTTAGAAGTGTTGCTCTACGATGTGCGTCGCACTTTGAATGTAGGTGCACTCAATTCTGTTTTTCTTGATAGTAATGTTGAAAACTGGCTCGTTCAGCGCACGGCGTCACAAGATACTCGTCATTTGGTACATGTGCCCTCCAATCCGCCCGGATGGACAGCCGGCAAATGGGGCGAGTGGTATCCAGATGTATTGCATCCTGAGACAGGTCAATTGACTACCCAGATCCCCAAACCTCATTGGCGACAAGGTTGGCTGAATCAACATGACCGTATTATGCAGTCATTGGCAGATATGAAGCACCGAAACCCGCTAGTAATAGCTGGAGATCTTCACGCCACTGGTGTTGGAACGATGCACGGCGCTGGTAATCTTGATTTCAGTGACAACCCCATTACTAATATTCTTTGCGGGCCCGTAGGTACATCAATTCGAGGGTTTCCCTCAGTAGTTCGTGGTGTACTCCCAGCTCCATCGCAATATTTGGATTTTCAAGAGCAAGTACCACCTTTCGAAGAGCATGGCTTTTCTATTGTAGATTTTGAACAGGATCGAATTGTAGCAAAGCTTTTTAAATGGGATGTGAATAGTCAGCCGGTGGATGCTATTGATACATTGGAACCTTATTACACAGTTGAACTAGATCGACCTTGATTGTGATAGAAAATAGGCCGTAGAAATATGTTTCAATTCAAAGCTATCTAAAACTTCTGCCATTTTCGACTCTCCTCTTAAGGCTTGCCCAATTTTTACATCCACTAACTCTGCGCCAGTATCGCTTGCTGCATCAAAAGTTCTCAACACTATTTGATTTTAGGGTAATGGAAGAATCCTGCCTTCGTGTACCGTTCCCCAAATCTTTACGTCCTTAATCATCTGTGTTGAAACATTCAGTGGGTTTTCAAATAAAACAGTAAAATTGGCAAGCTTGCCGGGCATGATAGAACCGACTTCGTCTTCCATCCTCAAAGAGTAAGCCGCATCGAGTGTTACTGCGCGTAGGGCCCGCTCCGCACTTATGCGCTGGGCTGGACCAGCTACATTGCCGTTCACCGTGATTCGATTTACTGCGTTGGACATGAGCCTCAGTGGCTGACCAGAGGCCATGGGAGTATCAGAGTGCAAGGATAACGAAATGTCAGCGCGCACTAAATCCCCAAGTCTTACCATTTCTTGGGCTCGTTCCGGCCCAATCCCTACTTCGCTGTAGCGGTCGGCCAAGACTACTGGATAAAAAGGGTTTGCACTTACTATAGCGCCAAGCTCTGCCAGACGGTCGACTTGGTCAAGCCGCGAGAATCCAAAGTGGACAATTACCGTGCGATGATCTTCGCGAGGATTACGATTTATATTAGCTTCGAGGTTGTCGAGAACCAGATCGAGCCCTGCATCACCGTTCTGATGAATATGAATTTGGTAACCAGCATCCCAATAAATGCGAAAGGCTTTAGCGAAGTCCTCTGGCTCCATTAGCCACTCTCCGTGGTGACCGTCAAGATAACCTTCGCTCATCTGCATTAATTGGCTAAACATTGCCCCATCGGCAAAAAGTTTTACCTGCCCGGGAACAAATTCAGTCATACCTTTCGCTGAGGTAAAGAGTTTTTCAGTTTCGATGATTACTTCTTCTTCTGGAAAGTTTCTAACGAATGACCTTCCATCTGCTATGTAATGCATTCGGAATGGCGTTTCTGCATCACCTAATACCTGGTTCTGCAGCGCAACCAGCGCCGCGGAAAC
>Ga0209402_10001084_pt1 | contig 30758 bp, 19 predicted proteins | sample ArcticOcean_MG_C_3_FD_187437 | JGI IMG/M metagenome (GOLD analysis project Ga0209402, IMG submission 187437) | Marine microbial communities from western Arctic Ocean - ArcticOcean_MG_CB8_126 (SPAdes) (version 2) | ecosystem: Environmental > Aquatic > Marine > Oceanic | place: Arctic Ocean... | reverse complement strand
TGATCGTCGACCCGTAGGTGGGGTCGGTGAACGGCACAAGATAGTCGGGTTTCGCGAGGGCATCGGGCAGGAACAGGTCGTCGAATCCGCTGCTGTCGCCGCCGGCATTGTTCGTCTGTTCGGGACTGGTTCCGCCCTCGACCACGTCCAGCGAAAAATCACGGCTGGCCGAACCGTCTTCGCCGGGTTCGAAGAACCAGTCCTGTCCGGCGGCCCCGGTGAGCCAATCCGAGAGGCTGTCGTCAAAGACGGTCAATTCCGACTGCAGCGTCTGGGCGAAGTTCTCGTCTTCGAGCATGGCGACCCTGGTGTCGTAGTCGAAGGTGTCGGTCCAGGCTGCCAGCACCGCGGTCAGTCCGGCGACGGAGTTGTCGTAGACGGTGGCGCTTCCGATCAGGATGTCGTCGTCGTTGTTTCCGTTGAGTGTGTCCGAGCCTCGGCCACCGATCACCACGTCGCGATCGTTCCCGGCGGACAGGGAATCGTTGCCGAATCCGCCCAGCAGGATGTCGTTTCCAGCACCTCCCTGGATCGTGTCACTGCCCCAGCGACCGTCCAGAAAATCGGCACCGTCGTTGCCGACCAGCAGGTCGTCGTCGTCGTCCCCGACCAGGGTATCCGACCCGGCTCCACCCGTCAGCGTGTCGTTCCCCGCGCCACCCCGCGCACTATCGTCATCGTCTCCGCCGTCGAGCTGATCGGCACCCATCCCGCCGCTGAGAAAATCATTTCCCGCCTCGCCGACCAATTCGTCGTCGTCGTCTTCGCCCCGCAGGACATCGTCCCCGTCACCGCCCTGGATCGTGTCGTTTCCGAGGCTGCCCTCCAGGGAGTCGTCACCGGCCCCACCCAGCAGCCGGTCGTTCCCATCGTCACCCAGCACGGTGTCGTTCCCGCCGCCGCCATGCATCAGGTCGTCGCCAATTCCTCCCTGCATCGTGTCCCCGTCGCCGCCGCCGCCGATGGTGTCGGCTCCTTCGTCTCCGAAGAGCTGGTCGGCGTCGTCGTCGCCATCGAGACGATCGGCGCCGGAGCCGCCGATCACGATGTCTGGACCACCGTGGCCACGAAGGACGTCGTCGCCAGTCTCGCCCCGCAACGTATCGGCACCGGTACCACCCAACAACACGTCCTCTCCGTACAGCCGATCGTTGCCGTCGCCTCCGTCAATCGTGTCTGCACCATCACCCCCGTAGAGCCGATCGTCGCCGGCACCTCCGTCGAGCGTGTCGTCACCGGTGCCGGCCAGCAGGGTGTCATTCAACTCACCGCCCCGCAGGATGTCGTCGCCGGCGCCACCCTTGAGCAGGTCGTTCTCACCATCGCCCCGCAGTTCGTCGGCACCGGCATCGCCTTCGAGGGTGTCGTCATCGGCCCCGCCGCGGAGCAGGTCGTCGCCGTCCTGGCCCTGCAGCAGGTCGTTACCGGGTCCACCGGTCATTGAGTCGTTGTCGGTTCCTCCGATCAGCAGGTCGTTGCCGTCGCCGCCGTGCATCGTGTCGTTTCCGGTTCCACCCTGCAGGTAATCGTCTGCCCCCTCGCCCTCGATCACATCCGCGCCGCTGCCCCCCTCGATCGAATCGACACCATCACCGCCCCTCAGAGTGTCGCTTCCCGCCTGCCCCAGAAGCGTGTCGGCGCCCGCATCCAGGGACCCATCCCCCTCGGCCAGGTCGTCGCCGTCGCCGGCGTCCAGCAGGTCATCTCCCGCATCGCCGTACAGGAAGTCATTTCCGGCCTCGGCCAGCAGCGAGTCATCCCCGCTGCCACCGCGGAGCGTGTCGTTGCCGGTACCACCTAAGACCAGGTCGTTGTCGTCTCCACCGTTGAGCGAATCGGCCCCGATGCCGCCGACCAGGATGTCGTCACCGGCATCACCGAAGAGCGTGTCGATGCCCGACCCGGCATCCAGGCTATCGAGTCCGTCGGCCCCGCGCAGGGAATCGTCGCCGTCGCCACCCAGCAGCGTGTCGTTTCCCGCTCCTCCGCCGAGCGTGTCGGACCCGGCATCCCCAATCAGGAGATCGTCGCCGTTGTCGCCTCGCAGCGAATCGGCATCAAGCCCCCCCTCGAGCGTGTCGCGGCCGTCGTTTCCCTGCAGCGTGTCGGCTCCCACTCCACCCACCAGCCAATCGTCCTCGCTGTTGCCAACCAGGTTGTCGTTGCCGGACCCGCCGTTGAGCACGTCGGGCCCGGTGCCCCCCCGCAGAACATCGTTGCCATCCTCGCCGTCCAGCTGGTCGATGCCGGCGTCTCCTTCGAGCGTGTCGTCGCCCGTGCCACCGCTGAGTGTGTCGGCTCCAATCCCGCCACGCAGCGTGTCGAAATCGGCACCGCCGTTCAGCGAGTCGTCCCCGTCGTCTCCTTCCAGCAGGTCGTTACCGTCTCCACCGAGTAACTGGTCGTTGCCGGCATCCCCTCTGAGGATGTCGGCCCCGATCCCGCCGTCCAGTGTGTCGTTGCCAGCTCCACCGATCACCGAGTCGTTGCCGGCTCCACCGGTCGCCGAGTCGTTGTCGTCGGAACCGTTCAGCGTGTCGGCATCATCACCCCCGTCGAGCGTGTCACTGCCGCTGCCGCCGTTGAGTGAATCCGGGCCGGCATCACCGAGCAGGCTATCGTTTCCCGAAGAACCCAGCAGTGTGTCGTTGCCGGCTCCACCGCTGAGCTGGTCGTCGTCGCCTTCGCCCTTAAGTTCATCATGGCCGTCACCGCCAAGGAGCACGTCGTTTCCGCTGCCACCCTTCAGAGAATCATCACCGCCGGACCCGACCACGAGGTCGTTTCCACCGTCTCCCTTCAGCGTGTCTGGACCGCTGCCACCTGTCAGCGTGTCAGCACCGTCATTTCCGCTGGCATTGGCCGACACGCCGGTCAGGTTAGTAAACAGGTCGTCGCCCGACGAACCGGTGAAGACAACCAGATTCACATCGGCCAGGGTGAAGTCCTGGCTCTCGGTACCCGACGTGGTCGTCAGCACGGCACGCAACACGCCGGCCGACGGAGAGGACACCTCGGCCGTGTCCGCACCGGTGGTGCCGACAATATTCACGGCGCCACTCGTGGGATTGAACGAAACACTCAGCAGCGAGCGGTCTTCGAGCGTCTCGAGCTGATGGGCGAGTGAGGGTCGAGGCCGGCGTCGGCGGACGCGCTGACGACCGTCCCCCAAGCCGAGGAATAAACTCTGCAGCCACGAATCAAACAGCATCTGGGATTCCGTCGATGGTCAAAGGCATTGTAACCGAAACCCCGCAAACGGTCACGAGCCGCCACGACCTCTCTCCGCCAACGTGTGCTGGACCTCTCCCGACTGTGCTAGACTCGCTGCGGGCTACTCGCTAACGGATGGATGTCCCACAGCTACCGAGACACGGCATTCGTTACGAGATGAAGCATGGTGTTCAGTCAGACTTCGCGATCTGGACGGCGTTGCGGACGGGCTCGCCGCGACCGTGGTTGGCCCGGTCCGCCGCTGATCGGTCGCCTGGTCGAGTCGCTGGAGGATCGCTGCCTGCTGTCCCACAACCCGATTGCCGGCTTCGGAGCTGTCGGAGACAGCCTGACCGACGAGTACGAATTCGAGGACTACGATTACGCCGCCAACTGGCTCGAGATCCTGGTCCTCGAACGCGGGCTCGATTTCGGGGTGACCGGTACCTGGGGTGAGCCGAGGCGGAACGCCTACGAACACAACTGGGCACGCAGTGGTGCCACGTCTCAGAGCCTGCTCACTGCCGGTCAACACACCGACCTGGCCGACCAGGTCAACGCCGGAGATGTCAGCCATGCCGCGCTGGCGGTGGGACCCAATGACTTTTTCAGTTCCAGCCAGGTCTACTTCAAAATCTATTCGGGGTTCTGGTCGGCCGCTCAGATCGAGACGTTCGTCGACGGGCTGGTGGGGAACATCGAAACGGCCGTCGAGACGTTGACCGCCACCGATGTGCACCTGGTTGTCGCCGGGGTGGCCGATTACGGGGTGGCTCCGTCGGTCAAGGGACTGTTCGTGGTGCCGTCGTGGCGGAATCGTGTCAGCACGGTCGTCGACGAGGTGAATTGCGGGGTCGAGGCGATCGCCCGTGGCGAGGGCGTTGCCTTCATGGACACCGTCGCAATGACACGGGCGTTGTTCGGGACGAATGACGCGGTGATCAGCTCGCAGCTGATCGGCGGGGTCCAGTTCAACAACGCGGCCGGTTCCGGCGTGACCAACGCGTTCGTCGACGACGGGATCCACCCCCACACGGTGGTCCAGGCCATCATGGCGAATGTCTTCATGGAGGCATTCAATGCCGGTTACGCCACCGGACTCAGCCAGTTCACCGAGCAGGAGATCGTGGAGAGCATCGGCGAGACCTACGGAGGCTCGCCGACGCTGAACATGGACTATTCCGATTACGTGAAGATCCACGATCCGATTTCGACGGTCACCTTGCCCGCTGGAGGAGGCAGTTTCGAAGTCGTGGTTGAGGACGGCACGTTGAAGGTGCGCCGCCAGTCGGCGGAGCACCTGTTCTGCGCACCCGTCAATTCAGTGACCGAGCTCCGGATCGACGGGACCGCTGATGCCGAGACGCTGGAGATCGATCTCTCGGGTGCGGCCACGATTCCGTTTGACGCATTGACGGTCAATGCCGGGGCCGGCAACGACTTGATCAGCGTCGTCTCGTTGGGCGACGGCTTTGCCGGGACGTTGACACTCAACGGGCAGGGCGGCGACGACACGATCGATACCTCGGCGATCAACCTGGCGGTGAAGCAGAATGGCTCTTCCGGCAGCGATTCGCTCACCGGTGGAAGTGCCGACGATACGCTCAACGGTGGTGCCGGTGCAGACTCGTTGGTGGGCGGCCCCGGCAACGACCGTCTGCAGGGCCAGGGCGGCAGTTACGATACGCTCACAGGTGGCCTCGGCGACGACACGCTCGACGGTGGCGACGGCTACGACCGGATCTCCGAATCGGCGGATGTCGACTTCACCGCCACCGACAGTTCACTGACCGGCCTGGGAACCGACACGCTGATCAACATCCAGTTGGTCCAGTTGTTCGGTGGTTCCAGTGCCAACACGATCGACGCGTCGGCTTTCAGCGGTCGTGCGTTTCTCAACGGGTCCGGTGGGCACGACACGCTGACCGGTGGCGGCTGGTATGACCGAATCTTCGGCGGCTCGGGTCGCGACCTGATCACCGGAGGCGTCGCGGTCGTCGACCCCGGGCCCGGCACGTACACCTACGACGTGCTGCGAGGGCAGGGGGGCAACTACGACACGCTGATCGGCGGAGCCGGCAACGACAAGCTCAATGGCGGAGCCGGCAACGACGACCTGTTCGGAGCCGGTGGCGACGACGTTTTGACCGGCGAGAGCGGCAACGACACGCTCGATGGCGGCGACGGGACCGACCGGTTGTACGAACGAGGCAACGTCGACCTGACACTGACCGACACCGGCCTAACCGGTGGTCTGGGCAACGACGCCGTATCAAGTATCGAAACGGCCTACCTCAAGGGCGGCAACGGCAACAACCGGTTGGATGCCTCGTCCTTCAGCGGCGATGTGACGCTGATCGGCGTGGGTGGAGGCGACACGCTGAAGGGTGGAGCGGGCAACGACATGCTCAACGGTCGCTCGGGTGCCGACTCGATCACCGGTGGCGACGGCGACGACACCCTCAAGGGACTCCGTGACAACGACACGCTCAACGGCGGTGCCGGCGACGACTGGCTCGACGGTGGCACGCAGGACGATGCGATCAGCGGCTGGACGGGTGACGATCTGCTTTACGGCCGCAGCGGCAACGACATCCTGGTCGGAGGCGACGGTCACGACAGCCTGTACGGATCCGCCGGGAATGACATCCTGCAGGGTGACGACGGCAAGACGGGCACCGACCACACGCGAGACGACGATCGGTTGGACGGGGGAACTGACGGCGACACGGTCCGCGGTGGCGGCGGCAGCGACACGATGCTCGACGACGCCTCGGAAGTCGATGAGAGCTTTGCCTACTGGGCCGAGTGGGTCGACGCGGTGTAGGGCCCAAGCTCCTGCGTTCAACCCGCCAGGTGCAGGCCACGCCTCCGGCGTCGGGGTCAGTCGACAGACACAACAAAACAACGCAATAACGCGTCGGCAATTACTCGGTGACCGGCGGCTGTCGGATGGCAGTCGTCGTGGATCAGGTTGCCGTTGAAGTGCTCGCCACGACTTCGCTCGTGACGGTCAAACACGTCAGGCAGATCCAGCAACTCAACCCTGCTGTCCGCGGCAACCCTGCGAATGACACGGTTGATGCTCAGCCGGCTGCCCAAGGCACCGACCATCGTCTCGCGGCATTGAGCAAAAGCGGACCGGGCCTCGGAATAATCGCCAGCCGCTTCGTGACACTGGCCGGCCAAATAGTGCAGGACCGGCGGAAGCGGATCAAGTGCCAGGGCGTCCTGAACCAATTGCAGAGCCTGCTTGTGTTGTCCTTCGGCCACCCGCTTGGCCGACTGCTTGATGGCCAGTCGTACGGCCCGGGCGTGCTGCGAGTTGAAGGAGTCTGGTTGAGGATGTTTCCAGGCCGGTGAGAGTCGGTAATGGAACGGCACGGTCAACAGGATCACTCGCACGCCGTTCTTCTGTGCATGAGTGACCATGAACCGCAGGTTGTCTTCAAACGTGTCGAGGTAGTGCTGTTTGGCGGCCGGCCAGGTCGATGGGTCGTAACGAAGTGGGTCGATGGGATGCTGCAGGGAATAGTCGATGCCGGTCAATTCGTAATGGAACCGAAACGAATCGACTCCGCTGCCTGCCGTCTCGGGCGTCGTCATCCACCCGAGCAGTAAGTGTTCGACGGCCGACACGGCTCGGCTGTGAGCAAGGTTGCGAAGTACCGACAGGCTGGTTTCCTGTTTCTTGCCCGGCGGCCGATAGGGTTGCCAGTGATTCCATTCATTGTTGCCAGTGAAGATGATCAGGGTGTCGGCCGAGTAGTGCTCGGAGATCCGCCGTGCGATCGGAGCGATTTCGCCGCTGTTGTAGCCGACGTGAGCGGCGTTGAGGACTGTCAAGCCGCGGTGTGACAATTGCCGGTCGAGGTCGGCCGCAAAGCACTCGTCGTATCGATAGGGGTACCCGTAGGCAGCCGAGCCGCCGATGACAAACACGCGGCGATCAGGGTCGCCGCGCACGCTGACAGGCGACACTTCGCGGTGCCGGTAACCCAATGGCCCCGCATCGGGGATCACTCGGCCTCCAAAGACAAACGGCTGGCTGGAAACTGGAGCGTCGGTCGTGTCGGGGAGCCACAACGATGTTTGCGATACAGGTTGGTCGACCACCGCGATCGGATCGTTGTCCAACCTCAGCATGGCCAGCTTGTCGAGCAGGCGTGGACGGAATTCGAAGCAATAGTCAGCCAGCCAGCCGGCCGATTCGAGAGTTGTGACGATCAACAGCACGAACAGCCACCGTCGACTGCGACGGTCGCCGGACGGCGTGGTGGCGATGCCGGGTTGTGTCCGGGATGACTCGGGCATGGTCAACCAGAATAGTCACCGCCGTTGATCGTTGCCAATTGCATCGACGACCGGACCAGGCGTCCTGGCCGACTCTCTCGCCAGAACCAACTCGCGCTTCTGCACCTCTTCCCAAGAGGCTCGTGCCGCGACAACATCGTCAATCGTCGCCGTGCGGCCGCCGGCAAGACGCTCGACGTAATCAACCGGATACGCCAACCCCGTGCTGAGACTGCGTTGCAGCACCGCCTTCTTCAAGACCTGCCAGGCACCAGTTCGGAAGTGCCACAGGAACTTCACCAGGTCCAAGAATCTCCAGTTCTTCAGGTAGACGGCCAGGTAGGCTCGGATCTGCAGCCATTCCAACTGGTTCCGAGTCATCCCCGAGAACTCCATGGCACCGCCGATCTGCTTGTTGTATTCGTCCCAGTCGGTCGTCACCAACCGATAACCCGCTTCTCCGTTGGCAGCCATCCGAGCCACCTCGGTGCCGGGATACGGACACATCAGGCCGATGATCGGCAGGTCAGGATTCAGTTTCACGGCGAGGTCGACCGTTCGCCGGATCGATTCGCGAGTCTCGTCGGGCTGGCCAATAATGAAGAAGGTCCCAAAGGGCATCCCGGCCGCCCGAGCCGCTTCGGCAGCCGCAAAAATCATCTTCAGATTCGTCCCCTTGCCCATCGAACGCAACTTGTCCTCATCACCCGTCTCGATCCCCAACTCCACTCGAAAACAACCGGCCTGCTTCATCAGCCGCATCAGGTCCTGATCGACAAACCGAACGTGAGTCTGACAATCCCAGCGAATCTTCTCGCTGAGGCCCGTTTCGATTAATCGGGTCATCAACTGTCGCGAACGCTCCATGTCGACGGTGAACAGTTCGTCGCCAAACCGCAGTTCACGCCCACCGCGTTCCTCGACCACCCACCGGATCTCCTCGATCACGTTCTCGACCGATCTCGACCGAGCCACTCGCCCGTTGTGGTTCATGCAGAACACGCAGTTGAACGGACAACCGCGCAGCGTCTGCAGCCAGAATTCCTTCTGCGGAGGGAACAGGTCCCAGGCCGGCAGAGGCAGGCGATCCTGGTCGAGCATCCTCGGACGCGGAGCCGTCTCGACCAAACCGGCAGTGGCCGAGTCGTCGGACCGGAAGACCAGCCCGGCCACGCTGTTGAAGTCGCCGTGGCTGTGAATCGCCGTACACAGTTCTTCGAACGTTCGTTCGCCTTCGCCGATCACCGCGACATCGAAACTCGAAAACTCCTCGAGCGTCTGCCGCGGCAGGGCCGTCACGTGCACTCCACCGATCACCGTCACGGCCTCGGGCAAGACATCCTTGATCAGCGACGCGGTGTAGGCGGCCGGCTTGATCTCGTTGGTGAACGCAGTCAAGCCGACGACGTCGGCCTTCAGTTCGGCAACTCGCGACTGGACCTGTGAGAAGTCGAGACGCTCGAGCTTGGCGTCCACCACGAAGACCTCGACATCCGACTCGCGTCGCAACCAGGCGGCGAGGTAGGCCAGTCCGATGCGGCCCCAATCCGGCCGGTCGTACCATGGCTCGACAATTGCCAATGGCGGCGGATTGACCAGGACCACTCGTTGCAAAGTCATCACATAGGCTCAAGAACGGATTTCGATGACACAGCCTCCGTGCGACATTCCATCCATCCATCCATCCTAGAAGAGGCCAGCAGGGACGGTCAATTGGCTGGTTCGACGCAAGTCCTCAGGAACCACACTTTTGTCGTCTCAGAGGCTGCCTCTGGGACGGCCCTCGGATTTCATCCGGGCCTTGAAATCCGACAGCGCCTCGGAGAGCCGCTTGACGATGTCGGGATGTTCGGCAGCGACGTTCTTCTTTTCCCCGATGTCGCTGCTGAGGTTAAACAGCAGCTTCGGCTTGTTGCGGGCTCTCGATTCCATCAGCTTCCATTCCCCTATCCGCACCGCCTTCGACTGGTAGAAATAGGCGTCGTGTGGACTGCGGGCCCCCTTCCGCCCTTCAAGAAGCGGCAGGATGTTGTGTCCGTCGATCTTCTGCTTCGGCAGCGCGGCACCCGTGATCGCCGCGAGCGTTGGGAGAATATCGATTGTGCCGGCCAGTTCCCTGCAGACCGAACCGGGAGGGATTCGGCCCGGCCACCACATCACCGTCGGCTCACGCATGCCTCCCTCGAACTGCTGAAACTTGTAACCACGCAGCGGCAGCGCCGAGCCGCCGATGCGACGGTTCTTGTTACCCTTGACCTTGTCGGTGGCGTTGCCCTTGAGGTTCCACGGACCGTTGTCGGAGGTGTAGATCACCAGGGTGTTCCGGTCCAGTTGCAGTTTCCGCAGCGTGGCCATGATCTGCCCCACCGACCAGTCCATCTCCTCGATCGTGTCCCCGTACAGGCCGGCGGCCGACTTGCCCGAGAACTCGGGTGTGGCGTACAGCGGGATGTGCGGCATCGTGTGTGGCAGGTAGACGAAGAACGGCCTGTCCTTATTGGCCGTGATGAAGCGGACCGCCTCCTGGGTGTACCGCCTGGTCAGCGTGTTCTGATCGACGGGAAACTCGACAACCCGTGTCCCTCGCATCAGTGGCGGTCCGGCCCGGCGGTTGTTCGGCGTCAACTGCCGAAACTTTTCCTCGGTGAACCCGTTTCGCCAGCGGATGTCGGTGGCGAGCTGCATGGCCGGGTCGGCGCCCATGTCGTTCGAATAGGGGATGCCGAAATAGGTGTCGAAACCCTGGTTGGTCGGCAGGAACTTCTGCTTGTGACCCAGGTGCCACTTGCCGATACAGGCGGTGGCGTAGCCGCGTGTCTTGAGCAACTCGGCGATGGTCATCTCGCTGGGGTTCAGCCCGATCTTGTCACGAGGAAAGAGCACCCCCAGGCGACCGACGCGTTCCGGGTAACAGCCGGTCATCAGTGCCGCCCGGCTGGGCGTGCAGACCGACGCCGCCGAGTAGAAGTCGGTGAACCGCATCCCCTCCCCAGCCATCCGGTCGACGTGTGGTGTCTTGATGTTGGGCGAGCCAAAGACACCCAGGTCCTGGTAGCCCTGGTCGTCGGCAAAGACCAGGACCACGTTGGGTGTCGTCTTCGAGCGTTCCGGGGCAGGTGGATCCTCGCGGTCTCGCAGGGCCAACTCGCGAAACGCGACCAGTTGCCTGTCCCACTCGGCGGCCAGTTGTTTGGCCCTGTCGGGGTACCTGGCGGCGAGGTTTTTTGTTTCGGTGCGATCCTCGCGGAGGTTGAACAACTCGGGCTGCTCCCCCTTGGCCACGACGAGTTTCCAGTCGCCCTTGCGAATCGCGCGATGGCCGTCGTGCAACCACCACAGCGAGTCGCGTGAAATGGTGACATCCTGTCCGAGCGCCGCCACCAGGCTCTTGCCCGGTGCCTCCGGTGCATCGGCTGGCAGCCGTTTCGCCCCGGCAAGTTCCAGGATGGTCGGGACAATGTCGATCACGTGCCCGGCGGTGTGCCGCAATTCGCCGCGAGCCCGGATCCCACTGGGCCAATGCGCGATCAGGGGCGTGGCACAGCCACCCTCGTGGACCCACGTCTTGTGCCGCCGAAATGGCGTGTTGCAGGTCGTGGACCAGCCGGGGCCCAGGCACAGGTGTGTCGCGGCGGACCCCAAGGGAGCCTTCGGATCGTGTCCGTCATTACGGACCATGATCTCGGCACTACAGCCGTTGTCCGACAGGAACAGGATCAAAGTGTTGTCAAAGGCGTTCATCTTTCTCAGTTGATCGAGTACACGCCCGATCCCCGCGTCCATGCGATCGATCATCGCGGCATGGATCGCCATCTTCGTCGACTGGAATTCACGCTGCTCTGCCGTCAGATCCTCCCACGGCAATGGACGATTAACTTCACCCGGCCCAAGTTGTTCCAGAGCGTCGGGGAAGTGGTAGGGGGGGCCGAGATCTCGTTCGACCTTCGAGAGCTGGCCGGTGACAATGCCAAGCTTCTGCAGGCGTGTCCAACGCCGGTCGCGGACTTCACCCCACGACCGACGGTATCGCTTGCGATAGCGTGCGATGTCCTCGGGAAGTGCGTGTAGAGGGAAATGCGGTGCGGTGAAGGCGAGGTAATGAAAGAACGGCTTCGCGGCATGCTCGGCAGCATGCTCCTTCAGACACCTGATGGCATGCTCGGCAATCGCGTTGGTGGCGTAGTACCCCGAACCACGTTCAACGGCCGCAAGCCGCTTGTCGTCCTCGTAATGAACCTTCGGGCTGAAAAACCGCCCCTGGTCGCCAAGATAGTACGAGTGATCGAACCCGCTCTTCAACGGCATGCCGTCGATGTGCCATTTGCCCGAGTGGTACGAGCGGTACCCGGATGGTGCGAGCATGACTGGCAGCAATTGTGCCCAGTTCGGCCGCTGACCTCGACCGCCGGTTCGAACCCCCTTGGGGAGGCCGGGAATGATGTCGCGACGGACCTGCTGAGCGTAATAACCGGTCAGCAATGCCGCTCGAGTCGGCCAGCACCGGGCGGTGTTGTAAAACTGAGTGAATCTCAGACCGTTACCGGCCAATCGATCCAGGTTCGGAGTCTCGATCTCGCCGCCGTAACAGCCCAGGTCCGAGAACCCAAGATCATCGGCCAGGATCAGCAGCACGTTGGGTCGCTTTTCCGCCGCCTCCAGCGGCACGAACCCCGCCCACGAAACCACGCAGCCGGCCAAGATGATTAACAGAGGGTGACACATTCGATTTCTCCGGTTGTGCATAACGCAATTGTGTCGTCTCAACGCTGATAGAAAAGCCCGCACCGGGCTTATCCCGGTGCGGGCTTTCAGCAGCGGACCAGGACAACCCGAACGCGCTGACAATCCCCTACGGCAAGACCATCACCTTCAATCGGGAGACGGCCTTCGGCGAGCGGTAGACTCGCTGCGTGGCCGCCCGGTAATCCGACTCGACGGCCCGGAAGATGTCGCAGAACTTCTGCGGGTTCCGATCGACCAGCGGGAACCACGAGCTCTGCACCTGGACCATGATGCGGTGGCCCGAGCGGAAACAGTGATAGGTGTCGGGCATGGTGAACCGGACCCGTGACGGCGTGTTCGGTTCGAACGGCTCGGGCTTCTCCATACTCTTGCGGAACTTGCCTCGAATCACGTCGCCTCGGACAAGCTGCTGGTAGCCGCCCATGCGGACTTGCGTGGGGTTCTTCGCCGGATCCGGGTAATCGTCGGGGTAGACGTCGATCAGCTTCACCACCCAGTCACTGTCGGTGCCCGAGGTCGACACCGTCAGGTCGACCTCGATCGGTCCCACGAGTGTCACGTCCTCCTCCAGTTCTCCGGTCTGGTAGACCAGCACGTCGGGACGTCGTGACGCGAACCGCTGGTCGGCGATCATGTACTCGGCCTTCATGCCCGTGAGGATGCCGTTCATGTACGGAACGGGCTTGTTCGGATCGCTGAAATACTGGTCGTAATCCCGTCGATCACCGTTCTTGTCACCGTTCCTGACAGGTGGGTCGAACGCGAGCCGTTCACCGGCGTGGAAATAGAGCGACTTCGAGCGGGCATCCCCGGGCGGCCACTTGTCGTACCTTCGCCACTGGTTGGTGCCCATCTCGAACACCCAAGCTTCGGGGTGCTTGGCGTCTCCCTTGTTCTTCAGGTGCCGCTGGAAGAACGGGAACTCGATCTTCTCGCGGTAGAACTCCGAGGTCTTGGCGTTGAAGGGAATGTCGCCGAAGAATGACCCCTCACCCCGAGCCCATCCTCCATGTCGCCATGGCCCCATCACCAGGGTGTTGACGGTCTCGGGGTTTCGGGCCTCGATCGACTTGTAGGTCTCGAGGGCCCCGAAGAGGTTCTCGGCGTCGAACCACCCGCCGACGGTCATCACCGCGGCGTTGACGTTGTTCAGATGGGGCCGGATGTTGCGAGATTTCCAGAACTCGTCGTAGGTCCCGTGCCGGATGGTCTCGAGCCAGAAGGGCACATCACCCTTGAGGTACTTCTTGTCGATTTCGGAGAGCGTCCTGATGCGGCGATAAAACTCGTAACCGTCCGGGGTGCCATAGTCGAATGTCGCCCGGGGGAACTTCTTGGTCGGTTCGGGACGTTTGCGTCCGTTGCGAGACATCCAGTTGAACATGTGTGCCAGGAAGAAGGCCCCGTTGTGGTGCCAGTCGTCCCCGATGAACCAGTCGTTGACCGGTGCCTGTGGCGAGGCGGCCTTGATGGCCGGGTGCGAGTCGATGATCCCGGCGGCCGTGTAGAACCCGGGATAGGAAATGCCCGCGATGCCCACGCGGCCGTTGTGGCCACGGACTCGCTTGATCAGCCACTCGACTGTGTCCCAGGTATCGGTGCTCTCGTCGATTTCCGTAATCTTCGTCTTCTTCGAGAGGTGGGGTCGCATGTGGACAAATTCCCCCTCCGACATCCAGCGGCCGCGCACGTCCTGGTAGACGAAGATGTACCCCTCCTTGGCAAACAGCGGGGACGGTCCGAGGTTCTCGGGGTACTGGTCTGCTCCGTAGGGCCGGGCGCTGTAGGGGGTTCGCTTCATCAGGATCGGATACGTCTGCGAATCGTCCTTGGGCACGTAGACCGAGGTGAACAGCCGCTTCCCGTCACGCATCGGGATGCGATATTCGTACTTCGTGTAGTGAGCCTTCACGTGTTCGAGGCCCTGGGCCACGACAACGCCGGGGAGCAACAGCGACACCACGATGGCGGACAAAACGAAAGCCCGGTTCCTGTCGATCGTCATGAGCGTGTTCCCGATTCCCAAGAAGAGTGACACCCCGATTGCCAGGCCCCTAGGTTAGTCGGGAGAGACCAACTGTGGCCACTGGATGGAGGCCCTGCACGATGTGCTTGAACATGGGTCGGCCGCGAGCGACACTGCACGATGACGATCCGACCGTCAGAACCTGGCCGCAGATCGGGCAACCACGTCGTCTGGATCCTCCGTACAATTGCCGATGAGGAAGAATCGCCATGAGCCGGAACTACATTGCGTTTGACATCGAGACGGCCAAGATCATCGAAGGGCCGCTGGGGGATCTGAAATCGCATCGTCCGCTGGGGATCACCTGCGCTGCGACACTTGCAAGCAGCGATCAAGAGCCGCGGACCTGGCACGGCAGGAACGCAGACGGGACACCGGCTGCGCAGATGAGTTCCGAAGAGTTGTCGGAATTGGTTCGGTTCCTGGTCGATGCCCGCGACAAGGGAGCCACCATCCTGACCTGGAACGGGCTGAGTTTTGATTTTGACATCCTGGCCGAGGAATCGGGGATGGTCGACGAGTGCAAGAGCCTGGCTCGGGACCACGTCGACATGATGTTCCATGCCTTCTGCCAACTGGGATACCCGATCGGTCTGGGCAAGACGGCCGAGGGGATGGGCGTTCCGGGCAAGTCGTCCGACGACGCTCAGAAACTGGCGCCCAACATGTGGGCCGACGGGAAACACGACGAGATTCTCGAGTACGTGGCCCAGGACGCACGTGTCACCCTGTCGGTCGGCCAGGCGTGCGAAGAACGCGGCGAGATCTGCTGGGTCACTCGCAAAGGGTACCCGTCCTGCAAACCGCTTGAAAACGGTTGGCTGACCGTCACCGGTGCCCTGGAACTCCCCGAACCCGACACCTCGTGGATGGACGCACCCATGCTCCGCACCCGGTTCACCGACTGGTTGTAGGACTCTCGAACCCAGCCGCACCCGCGACGCAACACCCGGCGATGGGTTCGTCTACAATCGACCTCGCAACAACAGGATTCCGCAGCAGGAGACACCCCGATGGATGACGCCCACGCACCGCAACCAGCCAGCGAAACAGACTCGAGCAGCCGCAAGGTCAACATTGCCATGATCGGACTCGGCTTCGGTGCCGAGTTCCTGCCGATCTATCAGGCTCATCCGCTCGCCAACGTCGCTGCCATCTGTCGGCGGAACGAGACCGAGATGAACGCGGTGGGTGACGCGTTGGGGATCGAGAAGCGATACACCGACTACGCCGACGTGCTCGCCGATCCCGGCATCGACTTTGTGCACATCAACAGCCCGATCCCCGATCACGCCTGGATGTCGCTCGAAGCTCTCGCGGCCGGAAAACACGTGATGTGCACCGTGCCAATGGCGACCACGGTCGAGGATTGCGAGAAGATCTGCCAAGCGGTGGCCGAGACCGGCCTGAAATACATGATGGCCGAAACGGTCGTCTACAGCCGCGAGTTCCTGTTCATCAAGGAAATGTACGACAAGGGGGAACTCGGCAAGATCCAGTTCATGAAAGCCTCGCACCCACAGGACATGGACGGCTGGCCGGACTATTGGGAACGCATGATCCCGATGCACTACGCCACGCACGTCGTCAGCCCGGTGCTGGGCCTGGTGGATGGTCGAGCCGAATACGTGTCGTGCTTCGGCTCGGGTACGGTCCGCGACGACATCCGCGAAAAGTCCGGAAACCCGTTCGCCGTCGAGTCGTGCCATCTCAAGATCGCCAACAGCGACGTCTCGGCTCAGATCTGGAGATGCCTGTACGACACGGCCCGGCAGTACCGCGAGAGTTTCGACGTTTACGGAACCAAGCAGAGCTTCGAATGGACCCTGGTCGAGGGCCAGGAACACGTGCTGCACACGGCCAAGAAGCCCGAACCGGAAATCCCCTCACCGGTCAGCGTCCCCGATTACGCTCACCTGCTCCCCGAACCGATCCGCCGGTTCACTCAGACCATCGAAGACGCCGACCACCTGTCGTTCGTCCAGGGCGGCGGACATGGCGGCTCGCATCCGCACCTGGTCAACGAGTTCATCAACGCGCTGGTTGAAGACCGCGACCCGTGGCCCAATGCCGTCACAAGCGCCAACTGGACCTGCGTCGGCATCTGTGCTCACGACTCGGCGAAACGAGGCGGCGAGGTGATTCGACTGCCGGAATTCACGTTGGCCTGATCGCGTTGCTGGTCGGCTTGATGACGGCCAACTCCATCGCTGCCGATCCGTTCGCATCGTCGATCCGGCAACTCACCCCGGGCCCGGATACAACCGCACGGTCCAAACAACGATCCCGGCGGCCACAAATTCGGCGATCTCTTCGAACGCCTGGCCGGCAAAGATCTCGTTCCAGGCCGACTGATCCGAAACCTGCGACGCGATAAACACGATCGCCCAAAGCACACTCCACAGAACCCACGATTGCCGAGCCCGGAATGCCGGACCAATCTGTGAGATGACACGGCGAACGACAAGCACGCCGACAATCGCCACGCTGATCAGGAACAATCCAAACACGAGTTTCTGTTCCAAGCCGACATCCGCGGACAGGTAAAAACGGGCACTGCTGAAGTGTTCGGGCAACCACTCGCTGCGATGCAGATCCGCCTCACGCGCGGCATAAAGCAACAGCAAATACGAAATCTGCGACATGGCGATTCGCTGTTCGGGGTCCTTCAGTGCCCGGGTGATGGCCAGGATGGCCGCGGCGACCAATGTGGCAAACGTCGCCAATTGCACCGCCCCATCATCCGCAATCAACTGCCGCCCCATGTCCAGTGGAACAACACCGACGACCACGCCAAATATCACACCCCCCGCACCAAACAGGCACGCCGCAAGTCGCTTATCCGTTGACGTCATCCACATCGGTTGATTCCGTTCCCGGTTGGGCTGGGAAGTCCTGGCCGAAAGATCCTCTCAGGCGGATCTTACCTGAGCACCTTCAGCGTCGCACGCGATTGCTTCAGACGATCGATTCCACTCCGAGTGGTCCGCGTGCCTCGAACATCGAGATACTCCAGTCGCTTCAGCCCGGCCAGATGCATCAGCCCGGCATCGCCAATCTGAGTGTTGGCACACTCGATTTCATCAAGCCGATCCAACTTGCTGAGACTCGCCAGTCCCGTGTCGGTGACCTGCGTTCCCGATATTTCGACCTCCTCCAGATTTTGCAAACGGGACAGATGCACCAGGCCACGATCTGTCACGAGCGTATTGTTGATGTCCAGGTCCTTGAGTTGACCAAGGGCGGCGAGAGTCTCGAGTCCCTGGTCGGTAATCTTCGTCCGATTCAATTCCAGGTCGATCAACCGCTCCATGCCGACCAGTGCCACCAGGCCGGCATCGGTCACGGCCGTCCCCGACAGGTCCAAGTCCCTGAGACGTGCGAGCGAGGCCAGCAGCAGGACTCCCTGGTCGGTGATCGAGGTGTCGGCCAGCCACAGACCGTCGAGCCGAGTGATCGTGGCAAGATGCTGCAGGCCCCGGTCCGAAACAGCCGTGCGATCGAGACGGATTGTCCGCAGACACGGGAAGTCGACAAGAGCCTGGAGATCGCGATCGACCAGGGATGTATCGGCGAGGTTGATTCGCTCGAGGAATCTCAGTTGGCGCAGCGTTTCGAGTCGATCCCGAGTGATTCGGCTCTTGCTGAAATCAACACGAGACACGGCCTGCCACCGCCAGACCCAAGGATCGCCCCAGGCGTATCGCTCGACACGGCCGCCAACCGCCTCGATTTTCGCCACCACCGGATTCTCGATCTGACGTCGGTAGCCGGCAAGCAGGACCAGGGCCAGCACGGTCAACGACAAACCGACGATCAGGCCACGTCGCAAACGACTTGCCTTGTGCCAACCGGGAATCCGCACGACCGTTCCTCGACGCTGCCCGTCAGATCAACCCCGGGATCGGCTGCCCAGTGCCCAGCATCGGAATCGGTCGACCGGCCGGATCCTCGAACGACGTCTCTGGCTCGATCCCAAGCACATGAAAGACGGTGGCCATCAACTGCTGAGGCCCAACCTTGCCTGCAGCAGGCACCTCGGCCTTCGGCGAACTCTTGCCAATCACCTGCCCCATGTTCAACCCGCCTCCGGCCAAAGCCAGGGTGCTCAACGGACCCCAGTGATCGCGGCCGGCGTTCTTGTTGATCCGGGGCGTACGACCGAATTCGCCGGAAATGACCAGCAGGATGTTCTTGTCCAGGCCTCGCTGGTGGATGTCGGACAGGAAGGCCGAGACGGCCTGGTCCACCTCGGGACCTCGACGGTCCATGCTCCGCTTGACGTTGCCGTGCATGTCCCAGCCCTGCAACGACACGGCCACGAATCCGCAACCCACCTCGCACAGGCGACGAGCCGTCAGCATCGATTGGCCCAGTCCGCCACCGTACAGGTCGACAATCCTCGGGTCCTCACGCTTAAGATCAAATGCTCGGGTCGCCTTGCCCAGGATCAGGCTGAAGGCCTGGTGGTTCATGCCGTCGATCCCGTCCATCACACCGCTGGCATCGACGTCTCGCTGCAACTTGTCGAGTCCCTTCAGCAGGCTGCGACGGTCTTCCAGCCGAGACACCTGGGTCGTCAAGTTCATGTTCTCGCGCGACGGACCACTCGGAGTGAATGGACCGTACGCTTTACCCAGCCAGGCCGGGCCGGGAATGACTGGGGCATCGGTGTTGAAACCGATCTGGCCCATCTGCAAGTACGTCGGCATCCCCGACACCGGGTGATTGGCGCCGCGGACCCGAGACGTGATCGATCCCAGCGACGGTCGATGCGATCCCTGCTTGTAGCCGGTGTTGACCCAGAAGGCGCCGCGGTTGTGACTGCTCGTCGGAACCACAAACGACCGGACGAAGGTCATCCTGTCGGCCATGCCGGCCATCCGCTCGAAATGACCGCCGAGTGTCACGCCGGGGATCCGTGTCTTCACCTCGCCCGAAACACTGCGGTACTCCACCGGAGCCGTCATCTTCGGATCGAAGGTCTCGATGTGAGTCGGGCCGCCATTGAGCCACAGCCAAACGACCGACGTGTCGCGACTCAGATCGGACCCTCCGGCCGCTCGAGCCGACATCAGGTTCGAAAGCGTCAGGCCACCGAACCCCAAACCTCCCACCTGCAAGGCGCTGCGACGTGTGACGCCTGCACAGTTGGTTCCCTTTTCCCCGAACAGGACCTTCAACATCGGCCAGCTCTCCTTGAAAACTCGAGTCAGCAACCGGAGCAAAATCGCATCAACGCTCCTCGATGTAAGATTCTATGCGCGTCCCATCGTACCTGCAATGTCGAGTCAAACTCGTCGGGCAGATTCGACCGCCTTGGCGGTCGATGTCATACCTTGGTTCTTATCGACACGTTCGAGCCCCCAGATCCCGAGTCTTTTCAACAGGGCGCTCACGCCTCCGGCAGAGCCCTGGCAAACAGGCTGAAAGGGTCGACTACACGTCGACATCCAACAGCCGCCAAGCCTGTCCGGAGTCCGGTGGCCGTTCGTCCTAGCGGTCCTGGTGGTCAATCGGCATGCCGCTTCCCACGTGCTCCAGGAATTCGCGTCGATTGCGTGGCAGTGGATTTCTCCATGATAAATGAGTCACCTCGCATCACCGCCAGTCGAGGAATCCCAAACAGTACTCAATCGTCAGGTAGTTTGTGCCTTGTACACGGGGCTGTTCTACTAGACGGTTCGTCGAGGTGTGGGGACCTCCGGAATCGTACATCCTGATTGGCCCGTTCAAGCGACACCCCAAGGAGTCCACGATGCGTCTTCCCCAGTTCTTCTGCGCCGCCATGCTGTCCGGTCTTATTGCCACTTCGGCCGTGGCCGACGACAAACCGAAATCCGCCAAAGCGGCCGTTGACGTCACCAAAATCCATGACGTCCTGGAAGATGACAAGGCACTCAACACGTTCTTCGGAAAGACCTTCGGAACCATCCGGAACGTGCTGGCCAAGGACGCCGATGCGGCCGAAAAACTCGTCGATGCTCTCGAGGCTGAAATCAAGAAGGCCAAGCCGAAGAACGCCAAGAGCGTCGAGCTGATCCCTAAAGCCACCCGGGCACTGACCTTCTACCGCGACCGCATCGCCTTGTCCCGAGTCAAGATCGAAGACCTGCAAGCATCGCTCAAGAAAGACTCGAATCAACCCAAGCTCATCCAGCAGTATGGCCAGAAGACCGGACAAGACATCTCGGGGTTGGCTCGTACCAACCCGGACAAGGCCGAGACTGGCCAGAAGGCCGCCATCAAGTTTCTCGACGGACTCGCGCTCGACGAATCCGCCGCCGCCGCACTCAAGGCTGTCACCGCCGCCAAGGCGTCACTCAAACGATACGACCGTACCATCGCCTCGACACGCAAGCTGCTGGCACTCAACGGCAAAAGTCTCGCTCCGCTGCAGGTCGATGCCTGGGCCAACGGCTCGCCGCTGACCGACGACGATCTCAAGGGCAAAGTTGTTGTGCTCGACTTCTGGGCCGTCTGGTGCGGACCCTGCATCGCCACGTTCCCGCACCTGATCGATTGGCAGACGAAGTACGGCAAAAAGGACTTCCTGATGATCGGGCTGACTCGCTACTACAAGCGATACAGCTTCAACGACCAGACCGGACAACTCGGCCGGGCCCAAACACCTCAGACTCCCGAAGAAGAACAGGACCTCGTTCAGCAGTTTGCCGACTACCACAAGCTGAAACACCGCCTGGCCATCCAACCGGCCGACTCGACACTGTCGAAGTACTACGGAGTTAGTGGAATTCCACACGTCACCGTCATCGACAAGACCGGTAAGATTCGCATGACCCGAGTCGGTAGTGGGCCGGCCAATGCGAAGGCGATCGAAGAACTGATCGAGAAGCTGTTGGCCGAATGAACCCCACGCCATAGAGACCGGTCCAGCACCAACCTCGGGCACAGGGGCACAACCACCCTCGTGGTGCTGATCCCTGCAGCCGGCAAAACGCAAATCGGACGATCCATCGCTGCTGGACCTGTTCAGCAGCTGGATCCTTCCCGTTTTCCGATCACCCAAACCGGCCGCTCCTGCACTAGCGACTCGCCCGATCCAGCCTCCAGACATCCGGCTCCATGTTGTTGCCCATGACCATCCATAGCGAATTCCTGAACGGGAACACGCTGGCGGCATGGCGAGGCTTCCAGGGTGTCTTTGGGACCTCGTGCCAATGGACCCCGTCATCGGAATGCCAGACATCCTTTCGGTTTCCTACTCCCTTGGTGTACCCCTCCATAAGCCACATGCGGCCGTCGTAAACGGCCACATCGTGGTACTGCCTGGGTTCCCAGGCCGCGTGTTCGATGTGTCGTTTCCAGTGGACACCGTCAGCGGAACTCCACACGTCATCGTGAAATTTTCGCATTTTCGTCGTGGGGGTGTCGTAGGTGCCTCCGCCCAGCACCCAGACGCGATCCTTGAAGACCACGCTGCCACCGATCATGCCACGGGGCGACCAAACCGGCTTCCGGGGACTGACCCGCGTCCAGTGGACCCCGTCGGTCGTGTTCCAGCAGTCCTGGTAGAACTTCTCCTGCGACGCCGGCTTCGCGAAGGCCGGCATGGTCTGGCCACCGAGGATCCAGATCTTGCCATCCAGCACGAAGGTGTAATGCAGGGCCCGGGGTCCCCACGGCACGTCGTGCCCCTTGTTCACATGCACCCAGGTCCGACCGTCCGTCGAGTTCCAGACATCGTTCTGGTAGTGGCCCTGGTTCACGTCCCCACCGACAATCCACATCTTGTTCCGGTAGACCACGTAGCCAGCCGTGTGACGTCCTTCCCAGTCGCGAGTCGTGTCGAATGTCTTGTCGAGAAACGTGTTGGGCTTGTCCAGTTTCCAGTCCAAGCCGTCGCGTGAACTCCAGACCTCGTTGTTGCAGATGCGAGGAAAGTGAACCTTGTCGCCCGGGTTCCAGCCACCCAGCAGCCACATCCGACCCTTGTAGACCAGTGCTCCCGCACCATCGCGTGCGGCAAACGGCGCCTTGAGCGTCACCGGTTTCCAGCGATACGTGGGCACCTTGTCGGCCGCGACGGCCGGGGCACACGGAAGAACCACCAGGCAGACCGCAGTGGCACAGGCCCACCAATGGCCCGCGTGGTTTGTTCGCCGTTGGACAGGATCACGTCTCATCAGTTTTCAACCGCCCCGAAAGGCAGCCCTCTCTTCAACAGGATTTCCCGCTCCGACTGGCCGGTGATTGTCCACATCTGCCGCGACAGTATCAACGGAGCGGGGGCACTCAGCGGGTCTCCAGCGTGATGGTCCGGAAAACAACATAGGCAACTCCGCCGGGTTTTCCGGGAATCGCCTGCAACGTGACCGGTTGTTTGGCAACCGGTCCGGTGAACTTCGTCGTAAGTGTCTTGCCACCCTGTATCTCGGCAAACGGAACCGTGTACCGCTGCTTCCCACTGGTGACCAGCATCGTACCCTGGCCGGCCTTGCCAAGCACATCAAGATGGAGTGCGGTGGCCGTACCTGTCGGTTTCTCCAGGCGAATCACCAGCGGCCCATAGTCGCGATCGGCCTGATTTCGCCCGAAGAAGTTCGGCTGGTGCAACGGACGGAATTCTTCCCGGCCGCCTTCCCGACGGGACGCCCGCAGGTGGATCGTTCCCCGTCGGCCACGCAGGATGTCCACCTTCTGATCGTCGAGGTATTCCAGCGGATCCAGTCCACTGGCTTTCCACTGCTGGTACCAGAGGTCCGACTGGTTGGTGATGGCCCACGAACGGCCGTCGCGGCTGGCTCGCAGTCCGACAACATCAGCCAGGTCGTCGGGGGCACTCAGCGGTTTGGCAAAGTAGGTTCCCCAGGTGATGTCGAAAAGCCGCCAGCGACCACCGTAGAAGACCTCGGCACAAATATGACTATGGTTTTTTTCGGGATCGGCACCGGGAAAATAGAACTCCACCGGCCGCGTACGGAGTCCCAGCCGCTTGGAGATTTCCAGGAAGGCGGCCACGTGGTTGCCGCAGATCCCGGCTTTCTTCTGCAGGCACTCCTCCACGTTGGTCGGCAACTTCTGTTTCGAGGAACCGAGAATCGCATAATTCAAGGAACTCAAGCGGGACTGCACGTAGTTGGCGGTTGCCAGGCTGGAAAAGAACTCCGGCGCTACCTTGCTGTTTCCACGGGCCATGTGTTGCGCCTGGCGGCGGATGTACTCGACGGCCTTGTCGGTGAACGGAGTGGATGGTTTCGTTTCAAAGGCGTGGCCGTTTGCCACCATCCCCCAGGCCAGCAGGCCGGTGATCAGGCACACAGGAACTTGGCGACCGATGGAATCGGTGAACTTCGGAGACATGAAACGAGGCTCCTCGAACAGGGCAGGCAGACAGCGTGGCAACCCTCATCAACACACCTGGCTGTGATCATGGACAGACCCAATCGGGCGTGCAAGCACATCGGAGGGCCGCATCACCGACATGGCGGGCGGCACTTGAACATCATCCGACCATGGGTGAAACTGCTGGATGAAGAACTCTCCCCGGAAAACCAGAGGCCATCAAGCCATGTGGATGCGAAACGTGGTTCTGCTCACCCTGTTCGTCGCTGCGGCAACGTCTCGCAGTGTGCTGGGAATAGGCGGCCTGCACACCGTGAAAGCCGATGCCTATATCCGCATGGCCGGCAACAAGGACGAGTTCAAGGCTGGAGAAAAGTACCCGGACTTTCGCCCGGTTTGTGTACTGGGTCGATTCCGCGACTCGGACGATTGGGACGGTTCGGGAGTCCTGGTGGCACCACGCTGGGTCCTGACGGCCGCCCACTGCGTGCTGAAGAAAAAGAGGGCACCGCGATTTGCGCAAAACCTGAAGGTGCGATTCGGATCGTCGGCCGCCGATCGGTCGCGGGAATACCGCGTGGTGGAGATCCGGATCACCCTGCCGCTGGACGCGAAGGTTCTGAAACCGTTGCTCTCCGACAAGGTCTTTAAGAATGGGGCCAGCAACCGCGCCGATCGCAACGACATCGCGCTGCTGAAACTCGACCGCGATGTCGAGGATATCTCGGTGGCCCCGCTGTTCGAGGACCGGGCCACACCGGGAGCCCGAATCTGCCTGGCCGGGTTCGGCTGCTTCGCCACGGGCCGACAAAAGCGAGAGCGGCAGTGGAAGGACGATGGACGGAAACGGGCCGGTGAGAACATCCTCGATCGTGATGGGGACGGGTTGATCGCGTTCGATTTCGACAACGGCCAGTCCGAGCGAAACACGCTACGGAGCAACCGCTTGCTCGACCGCTCACTCTCCAGGATGCTCGGCCCCGGAGGGAGCGACGCCCGGCCGTTGCCCCTGGAAGGCTGCTGCTACAACGGCGACAGTGGCGGGCCAATCTACGCCCGTGAGAACGACCAGTGGCGAGTCTTGGGAGTCAGCAGCTTCGGCACCGATTACCCGCTAAAAGGTCGCCGGGCCACGACACAGTACGGAGACGTCAACTGCTCGACACGTGTCCCCAACCACGTCGACTGGATCCGCCGCACGATCGCCGGCGAGACCAAAGGCCCCAAGGCCAAGCAACCGGGTTGAGGTGTGAACTAGGGAATCGACGCGAAGTGCTCGTCGTACACCTCGCGGACCGCGACTGATTCTTCTTCGCTGAGGCCCAGGTACGGAGGCAGCAGGCGATTGGAGAACGAGGGATCGGTCAACCAGAGGAACGTCTTGTCGTAGGCCCCGTCGATCATCTCTCGCTGGCAAACCGACAACAGCGTCTGGCAGGCATCGTGGAACAGCTGGGTAATCCGGAACAGTTCCTCGAGGTCCTTATTCTTGCCGGCCTCGAAGAACTGCCAGGTCGTTTTCGGGAACAGGGCATCGAAGCTGCACAGCAACGAACACTCGGACAACGTGCAGCCCATCGCGAAGTTGCCTTCCAGCAGGAAATGCTGCAGTTCCGGCGAGTGCGTCAGCAGGTCGGCCGTTCGGGCGTAGTCGGTCGAACTGTTCTTGGTGGCAACCAGGTTGGGAACCGCCTCTGCGATCCGGTGGTACTCGCGACCCCGGATAATCCGCCCGGCCCGCGGCAGGTTGTAGTGCAGGAACCGACAATCGGGAAACCGGCCGCACACGGTCTGGAAGAACAGCATCGTCTCGGCCTCGTCGAGTGTTCCCCAACTGGGCAACGAGATCTGGAACATACGGATGCCCAGATCGCAGGCAAGCTGGATCCTCTCGAGCGACTGTTCCATCGACGTGCCAATGACACCGATCTGCGGATCGATGCCGTCGCGAACAGCCAGGCCCGCAAAGACCTCGACCACCTGGCGAAACCGATCGCCGTTCAAAGCGTACCCCTCGCCGGCGGTGCCCATCAGGTACAGGCACTTGTAACCATCATCGAGTGTCGACTGGATGTGCCGTTCGAAGACAGGAACATCCAGTTCAAAATCCTCGGTCCACGGCAGCATACACGCGGCCAGGTTGTTTTGCGGATAGCGTGGCATTGGGGCTCTTTAATCGAAGAGATACGAGAACTTGATCACCCGGGCTCCAAGCCCGACCGGGAATATCGCACCGGTAGTCGGTTGTCACAGTGGCCTGCAATCGCCGGGCATACGATCAGCCATCCTCGACAGCCCTTTTTCTCCGGAGCAGAGAAAGCCAAACGTACCATGGACCATCAGGTTCTCGTGAGTATCGACAAGAACAACAGCCTGGAAGGCAACTGAAAGGTCGTCACTCCTCCCGAATCAACTCTCTATAATAGAATCCGAGCCAGGAAACTGAATTTCCGGTCGTTCCCTGACCACGCCCGCTCTTTGGGTGGACCCGGGATCAACGTATCGCCGAATTGGGTATCGGGTCTCAACAACTGTCCAGGACAATTCTCTGGTAATCTTCAACAGCCACCACCTACCGACAGTCTTCGAGACGGCCCCGGGACACCACCACGCCGCTCGGCCCGGGATGACCCAACCGGATCGGATTGATTTCCCACCCGGTATGACGCCTTTCACATCATCTCCGAATTGACCCCCATTCCTCCTCTTCGATAGGCTAGCGTCTTCCCACAACCCCCGCGACCACGATCCCATGCTCCGAATCCTTGGCACCGGACGTTCGCTGACCCAGCATGTCCGTGGTGGTTTGAACCGTCGCGAGATGCTGCGGGTGGGCGGACTCGGGTTGGCCAGCTCGCTGGCTGGTGGTTCGATCGTGCCGGCCGCAAAGCCGACACCACCGGTCGGCATGGAATCGACCTTCGGTCGCGCCAAAAACTGCATCCTCTTATACATCTACGGAGCCTGGAGCCAGTTGGACACGCTCGATCCCAAGCCGGAGGCTCCCGAGGAGATTCGGGGCGGATTCGGGACAATCGGCACGAAACTGCCGGGCGTGCGGATCAACGAACTGCTTCCGATGACGGCCGGGGTACTGGATCGCTGCACGGTCATTCGCTCGATGTCGCACCCCTGGCCATTGCACAACGCCGCCTACACACTGACCGGAAACCTCGAGACGACCAATCTCGAGGGCCGCCAGCGGCATCCGGACCACTGGCCGTTCTTCGGCGGTGTGCTGGACTATTTGGACGAGCGAACCAAGTTGGACGAGCGAACCAAGCGCGAACGTCGATCGTTCCGTCCTCCGGTCAGCGTCGGTTTGCCCTGGGTACAGAGCACCCGTTCGGGCCCGAACAAGCGAGCCGGCACTTTCGGCGGCTTCCTGGGCGCGTCCTACGACCCGGTCTGGGGTGAATTTCGTGGCGAGATGCCCCAGGGAGATCCGTACCTGGAGATCACGCCGGAGGGCCGTTTCTCGTTCAGCGAGCGTCACGTCCCAGGCCTGACACTCGATATCCTCAACCGCCGCCGCTCGTTGCTGGAGCAACTCGAAGACCAGGCCCGCTGGATCGATGGTGCCTCGTCGGTTCAGAGTTACCAGCGGACACGAGACCGGGCCTTTTCGGTCGCCGCCTCCGACAAGCTGAAGCGTGGGCTGGACATCCAGGACGAACCCGCCCGGGTCCGCGAGCGCTACGGCATGAATCTCTTCGGTCAATCCTGCCTGTCGGCTCGGCGGCTGATCGAAAACGACGTGAAACTGGTCACGGTGATCTGGGACGAGTGGGAACGGTCCGACGAGAGCTGGGACACTCACCACGACCATCATCCGCGGATGAAAAACATGCTGCTGCCCGGTTTCGACCGAGCCTACTCGGCCCTGATCAGTGACCTCGAACAACGCGGCATGCTCGACGAGACCCTGGTGCTGTGTCTCAGCGAACACGGCCGTACTCCGAAGCTCTACGACACCAACAAGGGTCCGGGCCGCGGACACTGGTCGGAAGTCTACAGCCAGTTATTCGCCGGTGCGGGGATCCGGCCGGGCACCCTGATCGGTGCCTCCGACGAGATCGCCGCCTTCCCGACCCAGCGGCCGATTTCGCCCAAGGATATCCTGGCCACGGCCTACCACCTGCTGGGAATCGACCACGAGCAGCAGATCGCCGACCGACAGGGACGGCTCTGGCCGCTGGTACATGGCGGCCACGTGGTGCCGGAGTTGATCGGCTAGGACCGGGCGGAGCGGGCCATCCAACAGGCCGAAGACCCGCGGGATCCATATTGCGGCTGAGGAGGTTCGCTGCGCCGAGATCATCGAGAACTTCTTGGATGGACTCACCGCTGCCGCGAAACAAGTTCGCCGACTGGTTGTCGACGGTTCGTCCAATTCCCCGGCCAGATCCGCTTGCCCTCGCGTACGCATGCGGGCGGCCGCGTCTCTTAAGAGATGGAGGGCAACGGCATTTCGCTGACGCCCATTCTGGCTCTTTTCAAGGAGACGCGACATGACACGAAAGCAACTCACCTGGCACCGGCTCGATAACGGTCAACTCGAGCGGGCCATCATCCTGGACTTTGAGAGTTTCCAGGTCGGGCCGACGGTGTTGGCCGGTGTTCTGGCCGACGGGCAATTCGAGCAGGTGGTGTTTGACCGTCGGCTCGACCTGGCCGCGAGAGCCAAGGGGCTCGATGTGGCCGACCTGGCCGGCTGGTCCAGCCTGCTTGTCCGGCGGGCGATCGACCAGGACCGGCTAATCGTGGCCTTCAGTTCGACAGAATCCGACGTGCTGGTCGACATGGGCGTTGAGGTCCCAGGCTTGCGATTCGTGAATGCCAAGATGGTGGCTGACGAATGGCGTAAGCGGTGCCGGCCCGCCATCCGCAAACAGGTGGCTCAGATGCGGCGGAAACTCAGGGTGTCTCGGAGTCCCAAGCAACGGGAGCGCTACTGGGCCAAGGAGGGGAACCGCTTGATCGACTATGCCGCCAACGTCGGCATCAAGCGTCCCCACATGTATCGCCATCGAGGAGTGACCAGGAGACTCAACGACGTCATGGGTCAATTGCAACGACGTGGAGCTTACGGGCGGCTCACTCGCACAACGAAGGCAAAGTGGGCGAACGTCCTGCGGCACAACGAGTTCGATGTCGTGGGGCTGTCCGAGATGCTCGGAATCATGCTCCGCGAGTTGAAGTCGCACGCATAGCGGCCGCTCCTCGCCGCGGTTCCCGCTACTGCTCACGCCAATTCAGAAAGGCGCATTCATGTCCGTCCTGATCGAAGCGATTAGTGTTGTGGTCCCGGTTCCTGTTCTCAAGCAAAAGATACCCGGTGGATTACTGGGGTACTTCCGGGAGCGCCCGAACCAGACGTTTTGCCACGATGGAAAACTCACCCGGGTCGGTTTCATGCACTCGGATGACGTCGAGCGATTCGTTGCCCGCCTGGAACGATCCGGACTGCGGCGTAACGCCGACGGAGAGGCGGCCGACATCTCGGTCGTCGACCAGTTGACCGGCTGCGAGCTGCCCTGTCGCTGGCTCAAACTCGGCTGGCACGTCAAGGGTTTCCAGTTCGCCGCACACGTCGATGACGATTGTCTCGACGTCGCCATCCCCGACGGCTGGGAATTCGAAGGATCGATCAGCCAGTCTCCGAGTTGGACACTACTGGCCGATGAAGCATCGCTTCCGTTGGTCGAAACCCGTGGCCAGATGGAGATACGGCTGAATCTGGAGACCGGTCAACAGGTCTTTGTGGGACGGACGAGTTCGCCCAGCAAGAAACCTGCCGGGCGTCCGAAGCCTCCCGGTCGTCTGGGCCGGCACTTAGCCCGTGTTCTCAAGTTCTTCGGGCTTCGCAAGCCGGGTGGGAATTCCCGATCGAGTTCTTCTGCAAATTGACCGACGTGAAATCCATGAGATCGGCCCGGCATTCTCGACTTCACCCTCGTGCTCTGTCTCAGTGAGCATGGCCGGGCGCCGAAGGATATCCTGGCGACGGCCTGTCACCTGCTCGACATCGACCACCAACAGGAGATCACCGATCGCCAGGGGCATTATTGGCCGCTGGTGTATGGTGGACAGGTCGTGCCCGAGTTGATTGGGTAGGCTGGCCGAGGCGGTACGGCGTGGAGCCGGAGACGGCTTCAGGCTGATGGCCGCCCCAACCACGCCTACACCGTCGGCGAGGCCATTCAGTTGGGACTGCGGCTGCGGGACCTGGGCTTCTACTGGTTCGAAGAGCCGGTGATGCCCGAGCCGCTGGGAGTCTTCCAGCAGGTCCGCGAAAACAACGGCCGCGTTCGCCCTCCCGATGGGCCGGGCATCGGCATTGCCTTGAACGAAGGTTTCGTGACGAAGTATCGTGTTGGCTGATACGAACCCCGATGCGGTAGCCAGGAAGTCCCCGATTCTCACCAGGAACATGCCAGGCATGCGAATTCAACAACTCGTCTTTCTCGTCCCATTGGTAATTGCCGCCGCCGCCGCGAACTCGATCGCCGCAGGGAAAGTGGTCAAGGACATCGAGTTCGCCAACGTCGACGGGAAGAGCCTGAAACTGGACCTGCACCTGCCCGAGACACCCAGAGGATCCCGGCTGGTTGTCTGGATTCACGGAGGCGGCTGGCGGGCCGGATCGAAGAACCGCTGCTCCCTGTCGTGGCTGTCCGGCCATGGCTACACCGTTGCGAGTATCTCGTATCGCTTTACGGACGTCGCCAGGTTTCCGGCCCAGTTGCACGACTGCAAGGCCGCCATCCGTTGGCTGCGGGCCCATGCCCCGGACCATGGTTACCGAACGGATCGGATCGCCGTTGCCGGTTCCAGCGCCGGAGGCCACCTGGCAGCCCTGCTGGGAACGACCGGTGGAAACGACAAGCTCGAGGGAAAGGTGGGCGGAAATCTCGACCAGTCTTCACGCGTGCAGGCGGTGGTGGATTTTTACGGTGCGACCGACTTCGTGCTCAGGAGCAGGACGCAGCCGTCACGCGCCAACAAGGAAGGGTCGGTCGTGTACAACCTGCTGGGGGGTGGGGCCGACAAGAAAGTCGAACTGGCCAGGCAGGCCTCGGCGGTCTACCACGTGACCACCGATGACCCACCGCTGCTGATCTTCCACGGTGACATGGACAGCACGGTACTGCTGGACCAGTCCCAGGCCATCGAG
>Ga0209402_10001082_pt1 | contig 30813 bp, 18 predicted proteins | sample ArcticOcean_MG_C_3_FD_187437 | JGI IMG/M metagenome (GOLD analysis project Ga0209402, IMG submission 187437) | Marine microbial communities from western Arctic Ocean - ArcticOcean_MG_CB8_126 (SPAdes) (version 2) | ecosystem: Environmental > Aquatic > Marine > Oceanic | place: Arctic Ocean... | reverse complement strand
ATATGGTTACTTTGGCTCCAAGAGCAGAAGCAGGTCCATTTTTTCCAATTAGTGTTAACCCTAGCCAATGATTATTATTTTTGATATCGTTGCGTAGAAGCGTCGCTGTAGCGCGTAAATCTATATGAGATATAATAATGTCTAAATCTCCATCGTTATCATAATCCCAAATAGCCGCACCGCGCCCGGAACGTTTTTCTCTAAAATAAGGACCATGCTCCGGCCCTATATTTGTAAAATGACCGTAACCATCATTCTCAGCTAGTAAAGGATACTGTGCAGTAAGCTCCTCAGCTACTCCATTAGCCGAGAAGACATCTAGGTCTCCATCGTTATCAAAATCGAAGAACGCTGCTGCCCAGACACCCTTTCCGGTAAATAGGCGAGCCAGTCCACTCTGTTCAGTAATATCTTCGAATAGACTGGAACCCAGATTTCGGTACAGGGACCCATGACGCAGGTCAGTTACCAATAGATCAATTAAGCCATCTCCATCAATATCGCCTATCGAGCCATGCATGGAGCCGGTCTGCAACCCTTGATCATTGACAGCAACTCCACTAATCTGAGCTACCTCCTGAAAGTTATTCTGGCCATCATTGCGAAACAAAAAATTCATTTGATGATCGTTACCCTGGAAAAGATCTAGATCTCCATCATCATCGTAGTCAAACACAGTTAAGCCCATGCATTTCGATTCGGGATAATACAGGCCCATCGCTTTAGTGACATCTGTAAAGCTACCGTTTTTATTTTGGTGATAAAGCATGGAAGCTTGACCGTGATACTCCGCAGGATGCGGCATCATGTCCGGCATAGTCGATGAAACATATTTTGGGTCAAAGGCGAGAAAGTTTCCCACCATCATGTCTATAGCGCCATCAAGATTGTAATCCCAGAAGGCCACCCCTACGCTCCATTTGGTGAACCCGTTCAGTGATTTTGGTCCTCGCAAACCCAATGAGTCAGTCACATCTGTGAAAGTTCCATCATTATTGTTGATGTAAAATACGTTCGGGCCATAGTTCAAAAGATAAATGTCCACATCACCATCATTATCGTAGTCCAGCGCCCCGGCTGCCATGCTCCAGTGAACGTCACCAACTCCCGCTTTTTGGGTAACATCCGTAAACGTTCCATCTCCGTTATTTTGGTAAAGTTGATTGGGGGTGTCTTTGAACACAACACCCTCCGGATCGCTAATACCCTCAAGGAAGGTTCCATTCAGCATATATAAGTCCAGATCCCCATCCCCGTCGTAATCGAATACAGACACACCGGAACCGCTGCTTTCTAATATATTTCCGTAGGTAGTGTCACCAAATGTATAGCGGAAATCAATTCCCGATTCCTCGGTTATATCTGTAAAGGTGACGGAGGGTGTTTGTGCCCAAGAAGTATTGCAGACCCACAATAGAAAAATCGTAAGTATGCTTTGAGAGAAAATATTTGATGGTATCACTTTAAAAAAATATTGTATCATTTTTAGTTGAAATAAAATGGAAGCGTGCTGAAGGTTTGGTTTTTTTAGTCTTTAAAAAAACCAAACCAATGAGGGAGTTTCACATAGCCAAAAGTAACCTACAAAGAAAGGTTGAACCAAGAATAAAAAGATGAAACTTTCAATGTTGATACATAAGTATAGTTGTTTCAGGATTTAATATCTATACTTTAAAACGGTAGAGGAATTGAGGTGGGAACTCTGGAGCGTTGGATACAAATGACCAAATTATATAATACCAAAAAAGAACCTTTCCCAGAAAGCATTAAGAATAATTACAAAGTTGTTCCTATCCATTCATCAACCATCTTATCACAAATGTGGTTTTTTGTTACGTGGGTCAAGTAAATTCTAAACTGTATATGCGACCATACTTTCCTAAGCTTATAATTAAAAAGAAACTAAAAATATTTAAATCATGAAATTCTTATTAAAACGTTATTTTTATAGTTTGGTGATAATACTTATTAATTGGCCCTTGAATGCCCAGGAAAACACCAAAATATTTTTTAAGGATGTGTTAAATGAGTCGAGAATCGATTTTGTCCATTATGCCCCACGTCCTCGATGGTGTGAAATTGGTCCAACGGTCCAAGGAATTGCCACCAATGAAGAGTTAAGCCTAATTTTCCAAGAAGAAAAGGAGTACTGGAAATCAGGTGACCGCTTACTAACCATGGAAGAATTTGCTAATCTCCACCTGATTAAGATGAATAGTTCCGGGGCGGGTTGGCTAGACTTTGATCGGGACGGGGACTGGGATCTTTACCTTGTCAACTGTCAGGGTCCCGACGAAATAACCAATGCCCTATACGAAAACCTCGGGGATGGTACTTTCAGCAGAACCAAAAACAGCGGCACCGATGATATAGGAGAAGGGATGGGCGTTTCCATTGCTGATTTTAACAATGACAGTTATTCCGATATCTTTCTCACGAATTATGGAAATTTTACCCTTTACCGGAATAACAAAGATGGATCCTTTACCAATGTCACCGATAATGCATTCCCCAGCGGTGTAAAAGATTTATGGTACGGAGGCTCCACTTGGGGTGATTTTGACCTAGATGGCGATCTTGATCTCTATGTGACCGGATATGTTGATTTTACCCGGCGACCCCAATTCACTAACTTACGATTCCCTATGGATTTTGGAGGAAGCCCCAACCTCTTGTATCAAAATAACGGCGATGGAACGTTTACCGATGTTACTTTGAAAAGTGGTGACGTTAATGATGCGGCCCGAAAATCTATGCAGGCTGTATTTAATGACTTTAATAATGACGGTTGGCCGGATATCTTTGTTACAAATGACACAGATGCAAACAGTCTATATCTGAATAAAGGAGATGGTACTTTTAAGCCCTTTTCAGGCCCCAGCGGCCTGGGAACTACCGATGGAAGTATGGGTATCGCTATTGGAGACTTTAACAAAGATGGACTTGAGGACCTTGTGTATACGAATTATGTTTCAGAGGTTAATGTTTTAGCCCAGCTGGTAGATAATAAAAGTTCTAATGACGGAAAATTGCGAAATGCTGTGTTCGTTCACAGTTTTGATTCTCCTGCTGTGCACCGATTAAGTTGGTCAAGAGTGAACTGGGGAACGGGGCTCTTCGATTTGGATAATGATGCTGATTTAGATCTTTTCTTTGCCTCCGGTCATTTAAACTCGGTAGATGGAGACAATCGTCAGTTTAACCTACTCTTTGAAAATGATGGTTGGGGACGTTTCTCAGATATCTCTGAACAAGCAGGTGTAGAGGCTACCAAAAAGCGCATTCACCGTTCAGCAATATTTGCGGATTATGATAATGATGGGATGGTGGATATTTATGTGACTAACAATGGCCAACAGGTTGAGGACGGAAAAGGAAATACCATTAATGATCCTTATCAGGGGGTGGGTATTCTTTACCACAATGAGACACAATCAACAAACAACTGGCTCAAGATAAGGCTTGAAGGGTCAAAGTCTAATCGGGACGGTTATGGTGCAAAGGTACAGTTAACCGCTGGCGATTTGGTTTCAAGCCAATCGTTGATTTCCGGCATAGGATATTTTTCCACCAATGCAAAGGAACTCTATTTTGGGTTGGGCCAGAATAAGCAAATTGATGAGCTTGAAGTAACGTGGCCCAGCGGCGAGATTCAAAACTTTAACAAGATTGCTTCAAATCAAACAGTTTACATTGTTGAAGGTGGTATTCTACATCCCAATACCACTATGTTAAGAGCAAAGAATATCCCTAAGAAATAAATAAATCCAAAAAAATTTCTTAGGGATATCTAACTAAATTAAGAACCGCCGCGCTTTGCATTTACAACCAGAGTCTCGACCTTGCCTCAGAAGTCACCATATAGTCTAAGGATAACTATTATCTCATGGTTTTGAATCCATACCGTAAATAATTACCGGCTATATTTCTAATTTAATAGCAATCGGTGAATTGAGATGTCTGGCTGTATCAAGTTATAGCCAGTAAATCAATTTGATGGATTAGCCGTTAAAACACCATCATGACTAATCGTGATCTCCATCACCCCAGACGGAAGGGCTACCTCGAGTATACGGCCACCAGGCCATCTGATCCAAATCCCTTTGAGATCTCCTCGAACACCCATTACCTGAACCATAGCATCTTGGGACCAGTAACCTGATCCAGAATGTACTTCCCGGGCAGGGCCGTAACCATTCCCATACACCAAGCGGATCATTGCCCCCACACCATTAATATTCCCTGGCGGGCCCAACAGGCTCACTCGTAATCCTTGCTGTCCCCCCACATTATGATAAAGTTTCGTCTCAGCCCCATTCTGGGAAACCGCCAGATCAACTCGACCGTCCCTATCATAGTCACCCAAAGCGGCGCCTCTCTGCTCTCCATATACTTTTATCCCTGATACCTGACCTGGCACTGCGTTCAGCGCCCCCTTTCCATCTCCTTTTAACCATAGACCCCGGCCTCCATCGGATCTGGGCTTAATCAATGCTGTCGCAAAAAAGTTCTGACTCAAAAATATATCTTCATACCCATCACCATCAAAATCTGTTACTCCTGCATAAAAGGCCGGGGAAAATTGAGCTTCTAATGGCATTGATACTGCCTTAAAGCCGTTAACCTGATTGAAAAAGACCATATGCTCAAGCGTGTTGACCTGCAGTTCCTGTGACTTTAATAGTTGATTACCAATAATATTAAGAACGCTGGATTCAGAAAAACGATTATGATTAGGAACGCGAGAGCGGATATATGGAATTGCTTGAAATAGTGTAGCCAGACCTCGCTCCGGGACGACTTGGTTCGACATTGGATTAAAATGACCTTCAATAATATCCAGCGTGCCATTGTTGTCAAAATCATCATAGTAGAGCCTCAATGGGTTTTCCATACTAGCCGGGTATTCATTATTTAATCCCCAGTTTGTCGCTATAATATCTAACCTCCCATCCCCATCAATATCACCCGTAGTTACACCGTTCCACAAACCTCGATATTTATCCATTCCCAATGCTTCCGTTACCTCTGTAAATTGACCGTTGTTATTCCGAAAAATCATAACTGGACCCCATTCAACTGCTAGGATCAGATCTCCATCTCCGTCTCCATCTAAATCACTGAAAACACTTCCAGAGACCATACCTATGAACTCGAACTTTCGCGAATTATTTTGATCAAGTGTAAAAGTGCCGCCTTCATTCCGATACAGTTTTGAGGAGGCTGCTTCGGGGTAGCGGCCCGGAAGACTTCGACCTCCTACAAATAAATCCAAATCACCATCATTATCATAATCGGACATAGACATGGGACCAATACTGAATTCTGTTTCCGCCACTTGTTCTTCCACCATAACCTGATCCTGGTGTACGCGAATACGCTTAACAAATGATTTTCCCTCTATTGTATTTTCATAGTTGGAGTACCCGACTAGTAAATTTGGGATGTTTTCTACTCCAGACCAACCCAATGCCACCGTCTGGTCATAGGCTGACTCGACACTCACTGGGATAGCCTGGTGAAACTTTCCCTGCCCATCGTTTTGAAACAGGGCCAAGCCTCCTCCTTTGCCACTGGTAACGACCAACTCTTCATCACCATCTCTATCCATGTCGTACCAAGTTATTCCCGGACCCATTTGACTTAGACGATTCGGCAGCAGGGGTTGTCGCCCAAAATCATCATAAACATCTTCATGATGTTCGTGTTTAAGAAGATAACTTACATCCTCGTAAAATGGTGTAGAAGCTATTGGCGCTCTTGGCTCTATCTGTTCATTTGACTTGTCTGATGGTTCAAATATTTCATATATATGATTCGCTTTGACATCTGAAATAACACTTTGCTTACCACTACGCCAGCTAACCTCAATGCGCATTTCTTTCCGACCGGCTGCAAACACGGTCAGGGGATCCGAACTCGAAAGATATGTACCTGCACCGATCACTTCTTTACTCTGTGAGGTAGGACCACCCATAACTCTGATTTTCGAACCAATTCCCTGTGTATTCGGTGGAAGACCCCGCAACCTTATGGCCACCCGCGGGGCTGAAGACTCGTTGCGGTAAACACCAGACGATTCATTGAGCCTGTTGGTAATAATATCCAGATCACCGTCATTATCAAAATCTGCTAAGGACATTCCCCAGGATATGTCTGGCATTGTAAAGCCCCATTTTTGACTGACATCTTCAAAGGTTAAGTTCCCTTTATTCCGAAAGGCAACATTTGGGGTTAAATAGCTTGGGTATAAGGCCGGCAACTGGTGATAATCAAGCCCCATTGCCAAGAGCCTTTGAACCCGATTATTGGTATCAGTATCTTCGAAGTCATACAACTGGCCATTTGTTGCGAGTATGTCTTCATAACCATCAAGGTCAATATCAAGAAATAAAATAGACCATGTCCACTCGGAGGCCTGGACACCACTAATCTGTCCAATCTCAGCATAGGTATTGTCGCCACGATTCATGAATAGGGTATTGCGTTTTATCTGTGGTCTATTGCTAATTTGTCCGATTTCTGTCGGAGGGGAATCACTTGTTCCCGCCCCCATTTGCTTTAACCTCCGCCCATGCTCTTGAGGTAACATATCCATGAGTAAAAAATCCAAGTCGCCATCTCTATCGATATCCGAAAAGTCTACCCCCATTGTAAACTTGCTGGTATGGCGAATTGATAGCTTGCTTATCGCTTTAAACCGTCCTGTGCCATCATTAATCCAAATTCGATCTGGACTCCAGAAGTCGTTACAAACATATATGTCCGGGTCTCCATCGTTGTCCATATCTTGGAATCTTACCAATAGTCCCCAGTCTTTTAGTTCAGACACAGGTTTCCCCTCTTCATCTAAAAATCTTCCGTCTGTAAAGGAAGCCAAGTTGAAATGTCCCTGGCCGTCATTAATATATAAAAAATCGGGTTCCGCATTTTCAAAGAGAAAAGGCTGTTCACCAATCATCTCAACTCTATAATGCTCTTTAAACTTAGGTTGTACCTCAAATGTATCCCCAACTTTTTTTGTAACAAGATGTTGCGCTCTTTCCGGGGGAGAATAGATATTTTCGACTGATTTCTTCTTAAAGTTTGTTATATACAAATCAAGGTCTCCATCTCCATCAATGTCAGAAAAAGCCATAGATGTGCTTCCGCCGCTCGATTCTAGACCTGCAGAACGAGTTTCCTCGGTAAATTTACCTGTGCCATCATTAATAAAAAATGTGTTTGGTCCTCCCAAGGTTGTGACCAATAGATCAAGATCATAATCTCCATCTATATCCACAAACGATGCGCCTGTTGAGAAACGATTTAGACATGCAACCCCTGCCCCCTGGGTTATATCTCTAAACTTCCAGTTTCCTAAATTCTTATATAAAACGTTCGAGCCATCAAGGCTACAAAAATAAACATCAACCAACCCATCTCCGTCTATATCCCCAGTAGCAACGCCAGATCCACCCAAAAGAAACCGGTTGTCTCCGATTTGATCCGGCGTAAGGCTGTTAGAAAAAGTGATTTTGGTTTCAGAAGACGGCAATAATCTAAAACCAGGCCGACCTGAAAGTAGATCTGGGAGTTTAGCCCAGCGATACCCAGCTTCCTTGTGCCATTCAGGCATTTCTGCTTGCCAATACCAAATGAGAAGATAAATGGTTAAAATAAGACCTGCCGCTGCTATAATAATATTCTTGATATTGATCATGTTTTTCACATTAACCAAAAATTTTAATTTAATCATCTTGGATTTTCCCGGTTGAATAATCAGTCTTCATTCTGGTGCAATTGTCCCTTGTCATTATTAGGAAAAAGGCCAGGCGTCCCTCTTGTACTCCCTACCATTAAATCATTATTCTTGTCATTCCGGTGAAGGTCGTTAATTATATTGCTCACATCCCTTGAAAAGAGCTCGTCACCAAAAACGGGAAAGCCCTGGATGATATCTGTTGAATAAGCGCTTGATTCATCGATTTCATATATCCGGTTTGCTTTAAGATTTTGGATAACACTTATCGTACCATTACGCCAGACCACCCTTACGGTTAAATCTTTATTAACCTCACCCGTGGCAAAGACAGATAAGGGGTCGGAACTTGAGAGATAAATGCCGGCACTAATGACTTCCTTACTCTGCGGTATTGGGCCACCCAATACTTCTATCTTTGCACCAATCCCCCGTGTATTTGGGGAACGACCACGCAAACGGATGGCAATGCGCGGTGAAACGGTCTCATTTCGATAGACCCCCGCGAGAGCATTAAGTCGGTTGAAAACAATATCTAGATCTCCGTCATTATCGAAATCCCCCAAAGCTATTCCATGGCTGATATCCGTCGTACTAAAGCCCCACTTATCACCAACTTCTTCAAAAGTTAAATCACCCCGATTGTGGAAAGCTATGTTTGGTATACTAAGGCTTGGAAACTCAAATATTTTATTACGCCAGTTGCCCAAACTTCGATATCTTTTCGATCTTATTCGAGCCAAAACATCTGTATTTAGGGCATCATAAAAGTGACCCGTTGCAATGATAATGTCTTCATATCCATCTAAGTCGACATCGAGAAATATGGGAGACCAAGACCACCCTGAGGCCTGAACGTCACTCAACTGAGCAATTTCAGCATAAGTGCCATCACCCCTATTCAAAAAAAGGGTGTTCCGTGAATACTGAGGACGGTTATCAATGGCGCCAATCACATGAGGTATGGGTGCACTATGCGTTGATTGAGCGTGACGTTTCTGATGGTCCCGACTAAGCATGTCTATCAGCAAGAAGTCCAAATCGTTATCCCGATCAATATCCGAAAAGTCAATCCCCATTGTTGCCCAACTAATGTTACGAATAGCCAGTTTAGAAATAGCCTGAAAATTGCCACTACCGTCGTTTATCCAAATTCGGTCTTGACTTTCGAAATCATTACAAACATAAATGTCCGGATCACCATCTTCGTCAATATCTTGAAAACGCACCATTAATCCCCAATCTTTCGGCTCGGAGACAGGTTTTCCTTCCACATCCAGAAATCTTCCATCGGTAAAAGAAACGACTTGGAAATTCCCCTTGCCGTCATTTAAATAAAGTTTATCAGGCTCGGCGTATTCGTAGCGCATTAGAATGTTTTTATTAAGATACTTTACCGTATAGTGCTCTTGAAATTCCGGTATTATTTCATAGTCGCTGCCAACCTTTTTTACAATACGATCGAATTCCAATTCTTGCGGTAAATAGTGATCTTTAACCGTACTTTTTTTGTAGTTCGTAACGTACAGGTCAAGATCGCCGTCGCCATCTATATCGGCAAGTGCCTGTGAGGTAGCACCGGTGTTAGCCATCAGACCAGATGAGTTGGTAACATCTGTAAAATTACCCAGTCCATCGTTTAGAAAAGAAAAGTGCGGCCCGCCCAGCGTTGTCACCAAAAGATCGAGGTCACCATCACCATCTATATCAGCCAATGCTGTGCCGGTTGAAAATTGCTCCGGGCATGCGACTCCCGCGGCGGCGGTGATATCTTCAAACTTCCAATTTCCGAGATTCTTATACAAAATATTTGAACCGTTGAGACGGCAGAGGTAAATATCAACCAAACCATCACCATTTACGTCTCCAACTGCAACTCCAGACCCATTTAAGAGATGCCGATTGTTTGTAATTTGATCCCTTGTAAGCTGATTGGAAAAGGTGATTTTTGTTTTCGACGCTGAAAGTTGCTTGAAGCCAGGCTTTCCATGTTTCCTAAAAGGTAGCTGAGCCCACCTGTAATCATTTTCCTGATGCCACTTAAGCGCATTCTCTCGACGAAATTGAAAGACAAGAACCACAATTAATATCAGGAAAATTAAGGTAACAATCCTTTTCGTAACACTCATTCTCTAATTTCTATACCTTTCTGATTGTGTGAACGCTTTAAAGTCGATCAAGTGAACCATCTTGGGTACGAATATATTCGACGGATGTTCTAATCGATTGGACGGAATAAGCTCTTAAAATAGTCGGATAGTCCTGCTGTAGTAATGATGCCCTCGTACCACTTCGCGTAATCTTGACTTTTGGGCGTAACACTTCTTGACGCTAGGTGCCTGGCAATTCACTTGACAAATTTAGGCAGTTTCAATGGAACTTTTACCATAGATAAACTATCTTAATTTTGGGAAGATAAGTTCTTTGTAAAGGTGTATATGGTGGCTACTTGAGGAAAAGCATCTTCCGCGTCGCACTAAAATGTTGGTCGCTTTGACTCAAAATCTCAAGTGTGAAATCCGCGTGGGAAGTAGAGGCCGTAATTGTTATCATGTTCCAATAACCAAAACTCATCCGGCGATAGATGTTGTAAGGTGGAGCGTCTCATCTTGGGTCTATTGCCAGCAAAATAATTTACTTGCTACTTGGCCATACCACAATCTCCCCATTCATGTTAATGGTAACTTCATGTGCTTTTTCCGGTAGATCCGAGTTCGTTACCTGACCGCCAGGCCAGCGCACCCAAATTCCCTTGACGTTCTCCCGGTAGCCCATAATTTGTACCATCGAATCTTGCGACCAGTAACCCGAACCCGAATGTATTTCACGGGCAGGTCCATAACCATCTTTATAGATCAGCCGGATCGTTGCGCCTACCGCAAATGGATTCCCTTTCGGTCCTACCAGTCGGACCCGTAAACCCGGTTTCGCCCCAATATTATGATAAAGCTTTGTGGCGGCACCGTTCTGGGAAATGACTAAATCAACCCGACCGTCACGGTCATAATCTGAGAGTGCCGCTCCCCGTTGCTCACCATAAACCTGCACACCCGATACCTGGCCCGGAATCGCTACCAAGCTACCGTTACCATCTCCCTTTAACCAAAGACCGCGTCCTGCATCAGAACGGGAAGTTCCAGTTTGTAATGCAAAAAAATTCTGACTGATGAAAACATCTTCATGACCATCCCCATCAAAATCTGCTACACCTACATGAAACGCTACAGAAAACTGTGCCTCTTGGGGCATCTCAACCGCTTCGAAACTATCTCCTCGGTTAAAAAAAACAGTGTGTGCCAATGTTGTCGTTCTCAGCTTACCCGCTTGCTTGAGATTCGGGCCAATGATTTCTTGAATACTCGATCGCCCGTACTTGTTATGGCTGGGCATTCGCATACGGACGTATGGCAGTCCTCGCACCATCTCGAAAAGATTACGCTCCGGTACAAATTTCTGGGTCATTTTGTCAAAGTAAACTTCGATAATATCTAACACTCCATTATTATCGAAATCTTTGTAGAAAACTTGTAAGGGAAACTGGTCATCATAGCGATGCTGATACTTATTATTCCACCCCCAATTGGTGGCAATAATATCGAGTTTGCCATCTTCATTTATATCTCCAGTAGTTACACCTTGCCACCATCCATGATATTCTGATAGCCCTAAATCCTTGGTGATATCACTGAAACGACCCTCTTCATTGCGAAAAACCATTACAGGTCCCCATTCAATCGCCAAAATAAGATCCACATCACCGTCAGAATCAATATCACTAAATATCGATCCTGATACTAAACCCAATTCTTTGAACTGTATGCTATTTAATGAATCAAGCTCGAAATTACCCTTTTCAAATCTGTATAATTTTGAAGAGGCTGGCTCAGGATAACGCGCTGGTACACTCCTGCCCCCAACAAAAAGATCAAGATCTCCATCATTATCATAATCTGCCATTGCCATTGGGCCGGTACTTGATTCGTTTCCCGCGATTAAACTGCTCAGATTAGTTTGACTATGTTTGAAATCATAACTTAAAACGAATGAGTCACCTGCCTCGCGGTTTTCATAATTGGTGTGACCCACTAACAAGGACGTCGACCCATCTTCTTTTGTCCAACCAAGCGCCGTGGTTTGATCATATTGTGTTTGCTTTATCAATAAAGTATCTTTAAACGGATGAAACCCTGCCTCCCCATCGTTCTGAAGGATGGCCAATCGCCCACCCTTTCCACTAGTAATAACAAGATCATCATCGCTATCGCCATCGAGATCATACCAAGCGACACCTGGGCCAAGCTGACTGAGTCGCTTCGGCAATAAGGGTTGGCGCATAAAGTCATCGTATGGATCTTCGTGATGCTTATGCTTAATTAAATCACTTACATCTTTAAAAAACGGGAGGTGATTTGAATTTGAACTGGCGTCTAAACTATATTTTAATTGAATTGCCGGTTCGGGTTCATAGATATCATAAATATGGTTTGGTTTAACATCCTTGACGGTACTAACATTTCCATTCCGCCATTTAACTTCAATCGTGAGGTTTTTGGCCCCCGTCGTGGCGAAGACACTCAAAGGGTCAGAGCTCGAAAGATAGGTTCCGGCGCTGATGACCTCCTTACTCTGGGTAACCAAGCCTGAACTTGTTGAAGAGTCCAGAAGCTGGAGCTTAGCTCCAATCCCCTGCGTGTTAGGTGGAAGCCCCCGTAAACGAACCGCAATCCTTGGGGCTGAAGACTCGTTGCGGTATATGGCTGCTGGAGCGTTTAATCGGTTCGTCACCATATCCAAATCACCATCGTTATCCAAATCACCCAAGGCCATCCCGTGGCTGATATCAAGGGCAGAGAATCCCCACAATTGCCCTACTTCTTCAAAAGTTAGATCACCAAGATTTTTAAAGGCAAGGTTTCGAAGTTCATTCGCCGGAAACATTAAAATAGTATTCAATCTATTCTCCTGTGGGGGTTCGCCACTTTCCGAAGAAATTATGGAGGCCATAGCACTCATTCTGACGCGAGAGCTTGCCTTCATCATCGCATCTTGATCCTGAGCATCATAATAATGACCGGTGGCAACAAGCATATCCTCATAACCATCGAGATCTACGTCAAGGAAAAGATTAGACCAAGACCACTCTGATGCTTGAAGGTTGCTGAGCTGGGCAATTTCAGCATACGTATTATCTCCCCTGTTCAAAAAAAGAGTGTTTTTCATAAATTGCGGTCGATTGTCTATTTCACCCATGGGCAGAGGCAAGGGAACCTCTGTATTCTTCTGTGTCATACGCCGTGCATGGTGTCTGCTCAGCATATCCACTACCATAAAATCTAGATTGCCATCTCTGTTTATATCAGAAAAATCAACAGACATGGAAGAATTACTGGTGTTGCGAATAGCAAGGTTAGGCATCGCCCGAAAAAAACCATTGCCATCATTGATCCATATGCGGTCAGGACTTTCAAAATCATTACAAACATAGATATCCGGATTACCATCATTATTCAAATCTTGGAATCTGACCATCAGTCCCCAGTCTTTCAATTCGGTTTCTGGATAACCATCTTCATTTAAAAGTCTTCCGTTATTTAGCGAAACCTTTTCGAATCGACCGTTACCGTTATTCAAAAATAGCATATCAGGTTCACCTGTCTCAAAGTAAAGAACCCAATCGCCTCTGATATCCAGAACGAAATGTTCTTGGTATTTCGGGACGATGCGAACGGAATCTTCTATTTTTTCCACAACAAAATCAAAAAGTAATTCGCCAGGTTCCCAAATATCTTTGGCTGTTTTCTTTTTGTAATTAGCAATATATAAATCTAAATCACCATCGCCATCAATATCGGCCAAGGCCATCGTAGATGCACCCGTTTCTGAAGATATTCCGGCGGCATTAGGAATGGCTGTAAATTTGCCAGTTCCGTCATTGATAAAACCTGCATTTGGTCCTTCGACCGATGTAACAAGGAGATCGAGGTCTCCATCTCCATCAATATCAGCGAGTGCAGCACCTGTTGAATACTGCTGTGAGCAGCCAACCCCGGCAGCTTTTGTAATATCTTCAAATTTCCAATTTCCAAGATTTTTGTATAAAACATTTGGACCGTCAAGTCGACAAAAATATATATCAACCAATCCATCACCGTCTACATCGCCTATGGCCACACCTGACCCGTTCAACAAAACCCGATTGTCTAAGATTAATTCCTTTGTGACAGTATTGCTAAATTTAATCCCGAGATCAAATCCTGAAATTAACTTGAATCCTGGATCGCCGAAAAAAGGTACTGTGAGTTCCGCCCATCTATAGCCCTCTCCCTCATTCCATTTAAGGGTGTTATCTGTAGAACAGAATTGTTGAGCCATGACAAGCAGTATTAATGAAATTTTGGCTAAGCCGGAAGCAATCTTTGACATTCTTTCTCCGAATGAATTCTTTTAGTAAAGTGAGTTATGATTCCTTGTTGAAGTTAAGGGCAAATCAATATAGCTTCTACTAAAGTTATTTTTAATGGGTTACATCCACATGAGATTGCTTGTACTCTACCCCCAATTAGAGGATATGGCAAATGATACAGTTGTGGAACGGATTCGAAATCAATAGGGGGTATAACAAAACTTAAAGGAATTGAATTTTCGGGTGTTTTTGTCTCAAACAGATTGGACTCACGGCTTTTCTAAGAAAGCTTTTGCTTAGCCTATTGGATCTTCCCCACCGGGAGGTTTATCGGGATCTTCATCTTCCTCTTCATATTTAGGAACGACAAGGTCGTCGGCACACGAAATAAATAAGGTGGATAGTAAAAGTGTAAATACCAACCCAAATATTGAAACCCATTTAAATTTTCTTAAAATATTATTTACAGTCATTCTTTTTATTCCTATCCGGTTTTTAATCTATATTTTTTCGGAAACTAATGGATATTGTACTCAATAGAGCAATTTGAATTCATGTCTAAAATCACCCACAATCTTATCCAAACTCTGCCTTAACTCAGCGCTTATTGGTCCGCGTTGCCATTCTTTATTAATTTTATGCTGAAACTTATTCTCAGCATGAAAAGAGATTTTATATAGACCAGTCGGTCGAACTTCAGCCTTCAAAATAATTCTTGTCCGCGCTGCCGTTATATCCATCTCAATTTCATCAGAGAAAACAGGTCGGTCTTTCCATGCCGTTTCTAAATAAATTAGTCTACTGCTCTCTTCTTCACGATTGAGGATGTATCGATACTTACTGAATAAAACGTGATCCGTAACCCCAATAAAGTTTGAACGGTACGCAACACCTATTTGGGCATAATAGTTCTCGCTATAGCTACCGTTTTGAATCGAGCCAAAACATCCGACGGATAAAAACATAAAGATTAAAATCGAATCTCGATACATTAATCGATTTATCCCCACGGTATGCGACAACCATGCTCTCTATACTCTAACCTTTATTAGTATCTCAGGTTCCATTCTGACTGGTCCTCGCCAATCTCCGATCGCCTCTTCGGCGCTCCACCTGGAAGGCCCACACCTCCAAAGGTGTAAAGTTGTAATCCCATCGTTTCTAAGTCCGCAGCAGGAACCGGAAAGTGGATCAAGGTACCTGTTGTCAAGTCACCCCATCCTCTTTTTTCCCAGTATTGCAGACCGCTCCAAGTTCCCAATAAGTCCATGTTCTTTTCATATTTCAAGACAGACCAGAGAGTAGCGGCATCATGTTTCGGATCGGGCGCATCATTGATACTACCAAGAGCTAAGCCACTTGTGGAAGCATATCCACCGTCGCCCACATGGGTTTTATCAAGAAGCGCAGCTATGGTACTCGTAGAGCCTCCGGTGTGCATTAATGCCTCGGCTCTAAGAAAATCGTTCTCACTCATGCGGAATAAAACTAAAGGCACAGCGTTATTAGACGTTGTAACCTCTTTGAAACGATCATGTCCGTAGCGTGAAAACCCATAACTTGCACGAATAAAGGTTGTCGAGCCAATTTGTAACATCTGACTGCCGGGGTTTTGTGTACCATCTGCAGAAAGTGTTCCATCCCAGATACGCTTGTCACCTGTTTCCATAATAAACTCATCCCGATCGGCGGGAGCTTTTCCGAGCCAGCTTGTATAGCCTGCTGATTCATCGGATGGGCCAATTAATTTATAGTCAACCCGCTGCCAGACGTTCCACTGGCTTGAATACCAATGGGTACCGCTGTACCAGACGGAACTGCGACCGGCGCCATCACCAATAACGCCCCAATCCTCTGTAAGGCCCGCATCGAGATGCGTCAGAACAGAACTCCAATTAACGGCGGCACGTTGTGTTTTATCACGCGGAAGCAAAGCCATATAGCGGGCAATAAATGAATGGGCCATTTGGGACAACTCAGCGCTGGTAAACGCTTTGCCGTTGATCCAGTCATTTGGTAGCGTAAAATCGTTAGCGTTAAAAATTGCAATCGCCGCTTCTAACTGTGTAATCGCAGCATCCATAACATCCGTATAAGGTACAAGCTCTAGGATTCCAGATGCGAGATCTACGGATTCATCCAAAATAAAACCTTTATCAAACATTAGCGCAATATAGCCGTGAGACAATCCTTGAACAAGCTTTGCAAATCCGAGAGCCCGTTCGTTATCATCTCCGAGAGTCACATTGCCAGCCTCAATATTTCTAATTCCATCAGTGGCGGCGGATATTGCCCCATACAAACCGAACCAGGGACCTTCCATGACACCCCTTAAACCTGAGGATGATGTGTTGATAAGTATTTCCCGAGGTTCCGTTGATAACGCACCCATGCCGAAGTTTCCCCAGCCGCAGGTATAGGTATCAGAAGGCATGGCGAGAGACATATTAGGCGTTGAAGATTGAATTGCATCAAACCAGCTTAAAAACGAGCCCTTTATAAGTGACTCGAGATCTCCCGGAGAAGCCAATGCTCGTTGTTCATCCGGCTGATTCTGATTTACAATATCCAGATCCTGGCAACCTAAAAAAATCGTTACAACCATAAACGGTATGCCCAAGCTGTGTGTTATTAGTTTTTTCATAATTTCTCCTTAAGGTAAGTTTATTTTGCCACGCACTTAAAAAGAAAATGGCAAATTTTGTATTTAAGATAACTATCAATCATGAGACAACCCATTCGTTAAAATTCGATCTCAAGATATCCAGTAAAGCTTCTGAAGTTTGGATAAGTAAATGAGTCGATTTTAGAGATCACAGCGGAGCCTGTGCTTCCATTTGATATGCCAACCTCGGGGTCAGTACCTCTATCATAGTTATCCCAAGAAAATAAATTGCGACCGACGACACCTAAAGATAGTTTATTCAAGCCCAAAGCACCTCTCAACTGAGTTTCGTCAAAGGTGTATTTAACGGACAACTCGCGCAACTTAACGAAGCTTCCATCAAATATGAACCGCTCGCTTGTTCCGCCTGATTGGTTGTAATAACGCGTCGGCTTTTTAGTCGCATCCGATTTCCCAGCTTGATCCGCCTCACCCGATCTCTGCTCTATGCCAAAACCCCACTGCTCTGTCCGACTGTAGACATCGCCGCCTACCTGCGCATCAAATAGCGCGTAAACGGAGAAATTACGGTAATCCAAATTACCACTAAAGCTCCAGTTGAAGTCAGGCACGACACTGCCAATAATAAACTGTTCGGTGTAGACACTATCTCCCGCTGCTAGCTTCTTCTGGTCGAGCCCTTCATATCTAACTGGCATACCCCACTCATAGGTTTCGCCATTGGATAACACGCCTTGTGTACCCCAGAGCTTACCGCTGATACCATCTTTCCAACTTTTTCCATCACCAACCCATACGACTAAACCTTCGTCGTTGACTTGAAACTGTGTGAGTTCAGCCGAGGTTACAGACTTTTCTGCATCAAGCAATTTATTTACGTCATGCACATATTTGGCTCCAAATAAGGAGCCATATTCCACACCTTCTTCAATCCGTAATATGCTGAGCCCTTGAGTGGCTGGCGAGGTTGCAACGTAAGCGGGTATTCCCAACTTTGTAATGGTTTGATCTGTCACATCCATGTTAAAAGCAACGGTTAAATAAAGGTCTTCCTGTTGTATGAGCGAGCCCTGTAAACCCAATTCCCAGGTGCTCGTTTCGAGCGTCCCGGCATTTTCCCAGCGACTTGTATATCCAACATATGAGGGTTGCGGCACCTGAAGTAATTGATCTACCACTACGCTGTTCGCTCTGGTCAATTCTAATGAAAACTTACCTAGAAAAGTCATATCCAGACCAACTTCCGTCTCTGTTACAAACTCGGGTTTCAGACCCTTATTGCCCAGCGTGCTTTTTGCCACACTGCCCTCGTTTACTGCCCAAGTTTCATAGCGGGCAAAGAAGTTTGGTCGACTTCCAGCCGTACCTTGAGATCCACGAATTTTGAATTCCTGTATCAGATCTTTCATCGGCCACCAGGGCTCTTCAGAAAGACGGTAAGCGCCACTTAGGCGGTAGTAGTTGTTCTCCCGTTCGTCAGGGCCAAACAATGAACTCTCATCTCTGCGAATTAGAAAATCAAAAATATAGCGATCCCTAAAGGTCATCGCCGTAATCATCGAAAGTCCGTTGGACCGTACTTGTTGCATGGAAGAATTGATGTGCGTCTTCTTCGGATCAGCAGCCAGTAGATCCTTAATTCCTTCAACAATAAAGTCATTACCTTCCACATAAGTAGTCTGGAGTTCGGTGCTCTCAAAAAGCCCCCTCACCTTCGATCTGATAATTAGGTCCTCATTTAAGAATGCTTTTCGAAAAGAAGCGGTCATACTACCATTAAGAGATTCGTCAAACTCCGGAAACTTTTGGTAACGACCTAAAGTGATATCGGAATCAAATGCACTCTGGTAGCCAATCCGGAAAAAACGACTGTATTCCCGGTTTGAACGGTCATAACTGAAATTGCCTTCCAATCCAAAAAAGTTAAAGGGGCGGTAGTTAAAGGTTAAGCCACCCATAATTCGGTTGCGACTGTTTTTCCGATCCGCCACTTGGGGTTCGTAAAAAGGATTGGTTCTCTCAGCAATTGGATCCGGCAGGATGAAAAGCTCCCCGCCCACTTCCCGCGGTATACCGGTTGGATACCCAGTCTGGGCATTATATACTTTCGTTATGGTTCCTTCTTCCAAATGTTTTTTGGTCAGGTCTGCGTCCCCGCCCATGAACGCCATACCAAAAAAGGGACTTCCCACCCCCGTTGATATATCATCTTGAGCTACGCGGCTATAAAAACCACTGAAGGATACGGTCAAGTCATCGCTTAACGAATGATCTATTCCAACCCTTGCCGTCTGGCGCTCAAAGCCAACCAAGCCCGAGATCACGCCTGTTTCCTTACGCTCGCTTATAGCGAAGTTGAAATTGGTGACGTCTGTGTTCTGGCTGATTGATGCTGTATTAAGTCGAAATTGGCCCGGATCAAAAAACTGCATCAAATTATCCATATATGTACCATTGGGTAGAAGCTCCAAACCTAAGGGCTGACCAGTTGACGCATCCAGTATTGGCTTAAGATTTGAAGGGTCGACTGTTATGTCTCCCGTCGATATATATTTATACGGCTTGTCGGAGAAAAATATTTGTGCCATAGTTTGTCCCGCATCTGGATTGTCGGGGTCATAGTTCTTCGTATACCTGTCACCAGTTCGGCTTGCAACTCCCTTTTCCCTTGGATCAACAAAATTGCCGGTTTTATCTATAAAGTCCCCCGGTGTGACTTTGACGCCATTTGCGTCGACATAGGTATCGCTTCCTTCATGAATTCTGAACCAATGACTCTGGTTTAAAGGATAACCTTTAATAAGGTCATTAAAGCCAAACTCACTGCGAAATCTAATTTTGGTTTGATTCACAGCCAGTCTTTTACCCCGATTTGTTATTATGTTTACTACGCCGTTTGCTGCTCTAGATCCATAAAGGGATGCGGCGGCGGCGCCTTTAACCACATCTATACTTTCAATATCATCAGCGTTAATATCTGACAGCGGGCTGCCAGAAATCGACGGATCAATAATGATGCCATCGATGATAAAAAGGGGATCCTGGGATCTGCCTCCGGAGTTGATACTGGTAGGCGCTCTTAACATGACGGAGGCGGATGAACCGGGTTCGCCACTACCGGCAACAATTTTCACACCCGCCACTTTGCCGCGTAAAGCGGTTTCGACCGAAATTGCTGGTACTCTTTCAAGGGCCTCTGAGCTGACATGTCCAACGGAAATGGTTAGGTTTGTCCTAGGTGTTTCGTCCACCACTCCGGTTACCACAATGGCATCCAATTCCAGCGCATCCTCAATCAGTGCAAAATCTTGAGTGGTTGCGCCGGGCTCCAAAGCAAGCTGCTGGGTTTGGGAGCGATATCCAATATATCTGGCCGTCAGTTTCACGGTTTGTCCACTTGCAAAACCGGAGCCAACATTAAATTTATAATTTCCATCTATATCGGTTGCTGCTCCGTAATTTGTTAATTCAATGAATATATTTGTTCCGGGCAGCGGTTTGCCGGTCTTGCTATCTGTAATTTTACCAGTAATATAATCAGTTCCCTGGGCAGACAAATTAAGTAACAGAAATGGGATCAACATTAATACAAGTGTTCCAAATCTTAGTTTTCTCATTTTTTTATTTCCTTCATTTTCAAAAGATTTATTCTCATCAATTGCTTGCTTTAGTCGTTTGCGCATATATATGCCCTCCATGATGTTTATTATAAATTGAACCCCCCTAAAAAGGAGCTACCCTCAAAATCCTTGTCCCATTTTACCCATGTAAGTTAATAAAAATCAATGTTTTTTTATTTTTTTGTTTTTTGTTTCACGATCTTCCCTTGAAAATAGATGAATTTAGGAATAAAATCATTGATCCTTTTCCGGCTTACTATGAACAATTAACGTATCTTTTTGATTGGTTTCCGGCGGGATCTAATATCAATGAAAAAAGCATTTGTAACAGGCGGAGCTGGGCATGTTGGGGGAAACCTTGTGCGGCAATTACTATCGGATGGCTGGGATGTTCGCTGCCTGATCCACAAAGACACCCGTTCCTTGGATGGACTAGGTGTTGTGCGCGTGCAGGGATCCATTACAAATGCTGATATTTTATCGGATCAAATGTCAGGTTGTGATGTTGTTTTTCATGCCGCTGCCCATATTGCCTTAGAAAGTGTGGATATTCCGATCATGGAAAAAATCAATATTGCCGGTACTGAATCCATGTGTGACGCCGCGTTAAAAGCCGAAGTTCCCCGATTCATCCATTTCTCCAGTATTCACGCTTTTCAACAGCAACCGACATCCGAACCCCTTGATGAAAATCGCCCTCTTGTTATAGACCAAAAAGCAGCTCCCTATGATCGCTCCAAGGCTGCAGCACAAAGAACGGTTTTGAAAGCGTGTGAGCGTGGTTTAAATGCCAGCATCCTTCATCCCACAGGTATTATTGGGCCCAATGATTTTAAACCCAGTCGAATGGGACAAGTGGTTTCTAATATTGTACAACGAAAAATGCTTTTTACGATTAACAGCGGATTCAATTGGGTGGATGTTCGGGATGTGTGCCAAACCGCTATCAATTGTGTTCATTCTGGAATGAAGGGACAACATTATATCGTCCCCGGTGAATGGGCATCGTTTCGAGACATTTCAGATATTATTACAGATATGGTAGGATATCGAACCGCCTTTTATGCTTTTCCTTTTTGGACTGCATATTCGGCCCTCCCCTTTGATTTTATGAAATCAAAACTCACTGGGAAACGCCCCTCTTTTAGTCGGGGAAGCCTTCACGCCCTGGCTGTTCAATGCAAAGATATTCCCGGCACATTGGCACAACAGGCGCTGGGCCATACCTCACGACCATTAACCGATACTATAAAAGATACAGTAAGGTGGATGATGGATAAGGGGATATGTAAAAGGTAATGTATGCTGATTAACGAATGGCAATATGAATTAACCATCTGGATATGGCTGGGTATTGCAGCAGGAACATTTATTTTGCTCATGTTTGTTCGTGCCCCTTATGGCCGCCATGAGCGGCCCGGTTGGGGGCCCACAATCCCGGCGCGATTGGGGTGGATTTTTATGGAATCCCCCTGCATTATTGTCATGACTGTCTTCTTCGGCATTGGGGCTTCGGGATGGAATCTTGCGGACCCCGTGGGGATCATTTTTTACATTTTATGGATCGTTCATTATATTCATCGCAGCTGGGTCTGGCCGGCGCGCGCCCAGATTGCCGGCAAAAAAATGCCTGTCAGTATTATCTTCTTTGCCATTGGATTTAACAGCGTCAATTCCTGGATTAATGCGGAATGGCTCTTTAGTCTTCATCACCCCTACCCCATTGAGTGGCTATACAGCCCCCAGTTCATTGTAGGCGTGATTCTATTTATTGCTGGAATGGGCATTAATATTAAATCGGATAATATGCTGTTTGGCCTGCGTGTTAATGGAGCAACGGGTTATAAAATTCCACAGGGCGGATTGTTTAAATGGGTATCCTGCCCAAACTATTTAGGTGAACTTTTAGAATGGTGGGGGTGGGCTTTGGCTACCTGGTCTTTAGCCGGATTCTCATTCGCTGTTTGGGGTGTAGCCAATTTGGTCCCTCGCGCCAGAGCGAACCACCTCTGGTATAAAGAAAATTTTATTGAATATCCAAAAGAAAGAAAAGCGCTCATTCCTAAAATCTGGTAACTGAATTAATCCATTGACTTAATCCTTATATATATAGCAGTTTGGGATAGGCTTTAAGCCCTATTGACCACAACCAAGGGTATCAACATAGCACTTTGTACATGTGTTATGGACAATTTTAAATATATTTGGTTTCCTCTTTTGCTTTTTGCGTATCAGGAAATACTGTCGGCGCAGTCTACCCTTTCCGCAGGCGACCTCATTCTTGTCACAGTTAATGCAGATGGTGATAAAAACTTCGATTTCGTTCCCCTTGTGGATATTTCTGCTAATACAGTTATATGTTTTTCAGATAATGCCTGGAATGGATCCGCATTAAAATCAAGTGAGGGTACCTTAAAATACACTGCAGGTTCCGCCGTAACGGCGGGTACAATTTTATCTTATTCGGGAACAGTTTCTGGAGACTGGAGCACTGAGGATGCAGGATTTAATCCTTCAGGCAGTGGCGACAATATATTGGTATTTCAGGGCAGTTCATCCTCCCCGACATTTATTTATGGTATCGGCTGGGCAAAAGGAACTTCTTGGATTACAAACGGATCTGCGACCGCGAATAATTCTTACATACCGTCAGCTTTATCTACAGGAGATAATACTTTGGTTTCGTTGTCAACAAAGGACAATTACCAGTACGATTCGTCTAATGGTTCTAAGGGAACAAAGTCAGATTTTCGCTATTGGGTTTCCCAGGTTAGTAATTATAATGGTCAAAATACGTCAGCATATTCTTCCCTTTCTGGTTCTTTCACAATCGGACAAGCCGTGAGTGGAGATGCGGGTTTCCGGATGTTTTCGAGTCCTGTGGCGGGACAAGTATACGATGACCTCCTCTCTCCACTCTGGACCCAAGGAATGACAGGTGCTGACGAATCCAGCGGCGATGCAAATGTTTGGACGTTCAATCCTGCCAGTGGAGCATGGAGTGCTATTTCAAACTTGACCACTGCAACTTATTCGGCTGGGACAGGTGTGCTCGCTTACGTTTTCTCCGATGTTGATAATGATGGTGATAATGATCTGCCGGTTTATTTAAATATCAACGGTACAGAAAACACACCAACTGTTTCAGTTTCTACAACCGCATCCGAATGGAACCTATTGGGGAACCCATTTGAATCCACAATTGATGCTGATGGTCTTTTTAGCGACAATAGTGGGTTCAATACATCCGTATCTGTTTGGGATGATGCAAGCTCTTCCTACAAAACTTGGAATGGGATAGCGGGTGGTTTGGTCAATGGATTAATCGCGCCCTACCAAGGGTTTTGGGTTAAGGCTGGTAGTGGCGATACTTCCTTTGATTTTAAATCGAACTGCATGACCGGCTCTGCAGGCACTTTTTACAAAACTATATCACCACGGACAGGCAGTGTCGTGCTTTATTTTGAATCTAATGGGATGAAGACAGAAACATATTTTTCATTTTCTTCCTCTGGTAAGTTGGGTAAAGATAAAATGGATGCCTATAAGCTAATGCCATTGGATCAGAAAAAACATTTGACTGCTATGACATTTATTAATTCAACCGCCATTGATATTATTAACCTGCCTTTACAATGGCAGGGGATCGTTCAAACCCCCTTGGATGTCCTTTTGCTGAAACCAAATTACGATGGGTTTATTACTCAGGAAGGTGCTGTAAAAATAACCTGGGATTTATCCAATATGATTAAAGGCGTTTCTATTTATATTTTGGATACAACTAGCCATGAGTCTGTTAAACTAGTTAATGGTGATTCGCTAATTGTCGGAATTAATAAAAAGGGATCATTTGTCAAAAATTTGAGGGGCATTTCTGTTTATCCCCCACTTGGCATCCCTCGATTTATGGTTGTTTTTGATAAAACCAATTTAAATACCCATTCAACGCCCAGCCGCTTTCGCTTTTACCCTGCCTACCCAAATCCATTTAATTCAACAACAACCATTGAATTTGAATTGGAAAATGGCGGCATAGTTAAAATGGATGTATATAATATAAGGGGACAAAAAATTGATTCCATTATTGATGAGGTTTTTCCAGCAGGAAACCATTCGGCGCGTTGGAATGGTAATCATTTCCCATCGGGCCTTTATTTCTGCCAACTTCAATCGGGATCAACAATCAAAGTAAATAAACTTGTGTTAATTAAATAGAAGGATAGTCGTTATGAAAAAAACAATGTATACCATGGTAATCATCAACCTAACGTTGCTCTTGGCCCAGCCCACGTTCCCCGACGAGCCCAATCAGGCACCCATTGGTGGAATCGGTATATTAGCTGCAGCTGGTGGCGCCTTAGCTTTAAAGAAATTATGGCATAAAAAGAAGGGCAATTAAATTATTTTATTCTCTTGAATATGCCCTTTTTCAAAAATATATATTGACATTTATTATTGTGGGGTCGTAGAATTAAACACACGCGTAAATAACGAATAAAAACAAGTTAGGAGTACGTTATGCAAAAAGGAAGTGTAAATAAAGTGGTGTTGGTTGGACACCTGGGTGGCGATCCGGAAACACGGTTTACGCCGTCAGGCACAGCCGTGGCCAACTTCAATCTGGCAACCAATCAAACCTGGCGTGATGCCAACGGTGAGCTTCAGGATAAAACTGAATGGCATCGTTGTGTTATGTTTGGTAAGTCTGCAGAAATGTCTGGTGAACTCTTGAAAAAGGGTCAACTATGCTATCTAGAGGGAAAACTCCAGACCCGTAATTGGGAAGACAAGGATGGGGTAAAAAGATATACCACAGAAGTCATCTGTGATATATTTACCATGCTTGGGCGCAGAATCGATAATCAAAAAGGACAAGGACAGAATCAAAACGAACAAGGACAGGCCGCGCCTGTTACTACCGATGGCGATGATGAAGACGACCTACCGTTCTAATCAATCCTGAATGTAAGATGATTAAAAATGCCCTGCTTACGCGGGGCTTTTTTAATTTCTAATTATAATAAACTGACTATTTACATTAAACATGGGAAAATTATATATCAACGATAATCTTTGTTAAGTACCCCCCGCCTGAATGACTCGGTCGGTCGGGCAGGCTGCTTGACTATTAGAGGACAAGTGGGAGTGGTGGCAACAGCCATCCTCAGTTTTTGAACAAATGACTAATTACCACTAAGATAAAATCCCTTAATTTCTTTAAACTACTGACACTTATTTTACTCATAAATTTGGATATTTAAATGAAAACAGAACAACTTCAGTCTTATTTAGATCAATTCTGGGATAAAGAAATCACACCTACATTAACGGAATATATCAAAATTCCCAATAAATCACCGGCATTTGATCCGGATTGGGAAAAGACCGGTCATATGAAAAAGGTTCTCAATTTAGCCGTGAATTGGACCGAGAAACATCGCCCAAAAGAAAGTACGCTGCATATAAAACAATTGGATGGGCGGACGCCGGTTATTATGGTTGAAATCCCAGGAGAACGGGAAGGCAATATCCTTATGTATGGACATTTGGATAAACAGCCGGAGATGGAAGGCTGGAATGAAGGGTTTGGCCCGTGGGAGCCCGTGATGAAAGACGACAAACTCTACGGTCGCGGCGGTGCCGATGATGGCTATGCATTGTTTGCATCACTTGGAACAATAAAAGCACTTAAAGATCAGGGGCTTGCCCTCCCTCGAATTGTAATTTTAATTGAATTTTGTGAAGAAAGCGGTTCCCCAGATCTCCCTTATTATATAAATGAATATGCTGATATTATTGGGAAGGTAGATTTGGTTGTTTGTTTGGACTCGGGCGCTGGTAACTATGAACAATTTTGGACCACCGTATCATTACGGGGAATGGTTGCCTGTGAACTCAGGGTGGATGTCCTGAAAGAAGGTGTCCATTCCGGCAGTGCCAGCGGATTGGTGCCATCCTCTTTTCGCATTCTGAGACAATTACTTTCCCGGATTGAAGATGAGGTCTCCGGGGAAATTATAGTGGATGCCCTCCATACCAATGTTCCCGATCATCGCATTGATGAGGTGAAAAAAATGGTGTTGGCGCTGGGCGGCAAAACAGAGGCCTTTCCCTGGCATAAAAAAATGACCCCCTCCACCGATGATCCTATAAAAGGAACACTGCGTCGCACATGGGTGCCCACCCTTTCTTATGTGGGTATGGATGGTATCCCTGCCGTAAAAGATGGGGGGAATGTTTTAAGGCCATATACAACAATGAAGCTTTCATTTCGTCTCCCACCAGATGTGGATTGCCACAGGGCCATGGCCGCCATCGATAAAGTATTAAAAAATAATCCCCCATCTGACGCAACCGTACATTTGAAATGGGAAGAGCCTGCCAATGGCTGGAATGCCCCCAAGCTCTCTTCCTGGCTTGATTGTGCCATTCAAGAAGCGTCAGATTCATTCTATGGTAAACCGGCTTTGGCTATGGGAGAAGGGGGGACTATTCCTTTTATGGCCATGCTCGGTGAAAAATTTCCCGAAGCGCAATTTGTGGTTACAGGCGTGCTGGGCCCTGAATCAAACGCCCATGGACCGAATGAATTTTTACATATTCCATTTGCCAAAAAACTCAGCGCCTGTATTGGATATATTTTGAATCAATTCCCCCAATGAGTTGAGTGTCCAGACCAAACTTGATTTATTTAAACCGCGGCCAAAGTGGGTGCGATATTGGGCAACTTATTTCGGATTATTGCTCGGTTCCCTTGTGGCAAAAGTCACTGTCCACGGGCGACATCACCTGCCCAAAGAAGGACCATTTATTATTGCCATTAATCATTTTAATTTAGTGGATCCCCCCTTTGTGATTTATGCTGTACGTCGCCCAATTAATTTTCTCGGGGCAAGCGATCAAATTATAGATTGGTATAATTACTGGGCCATTTGGCTGTATGGTTTTATTCCCACCAACCGAAAACGGCTAGGGCCCTCTACAATTAAATCTTCAAAAAAAGCCCTTTTGAATAAGGAAATACTCGCAATTTTCCCTGAAGGCAACTCCCTTTCAAATGAGTTGCGGCCAGCAAAAGATGGTGTGGTTTATCTATCCGCAACCATGCAGGTTCCAATCGTACCGATTGGTATTAATGGGAATATTGGGAATATTTGGTCAAGTCTTTTGCGGGGTGTTCGACCCAAAGTCCGGATTAATATTGGAAAACCATTCGGCCCCTATTCTTTGCCGAAGGACCGAACCAAAAAAACAGGTGCTCTCAAAGAAATTGGGGATAGGGTTATGTGCCGAATTGGTGCTCTCCTTCCAGATGAATTCCATGGGGTGTACCGAGGACATTCATTCATAGAGAAATTTCGATTACAAAATAAATTATAGGGGTTCCCTTTTTCTTCCCCCATATCATTAATGTTTTGTTACTAAAATATACAATCCGACCAAAGTAACTCCGGCACCAATAGCCATTCGCCAAAAACGCATTGCAACCGGGGATACATCCCGGATCATCCTTGCAAAAACTGCGGCAGTGCTAATGCATATTAATGATAGGGCGAGAATCATCTTGATCCGGCTTCCCATTTTGGAAAATATGAATAGAAAAGCTCACTTTCATTATGTTTCCTTGTTTCAATTCCTTATAAATTAGGGGCTTGAAATCAATAGAAATATTTCACATGTCACATACAAAACAACGACATTATTTAATTGTAGTCCTCATCGTTATTGGCTTTTTGGCCCTATTGCGGTGGCAAGCGGTGATTAACAATCCCACATTAGTTGACGGGAGTGCAAATGAACATATTTTACCGAAAGAGAGCCATTTTAAAAATTTGCGACAACTCACGTTCGGGGGTGAAAATGCAGAGGCGTACTTTAGTTCTGATAGCAAAAAACTGATTTTTCAATCCCACGATGGCCGAGGTCTTTGTGATCAAATTTATATTATGGATATTGAAAGCGGTAACTCTGAAATGGTATCCACTGGAGATGGTGTCACTACCTGTGCGTATTTTCAATATCCTGAAAATGAAAAAATTGTTTATGCTTCCACCCACCATGTGGATAAAGCCTGCCCGCCACCGCCGGATTATAGTCTGGGTTACGTATGGAAACTGCATGAAGGGTTTGATATCTTTAGAGCCAATCTGAATGGCAGCGCCCTGGAGCAACTTACACAAGAAACGGGTTATGATGCGGAAGCCACCATCGCTGAAGACGGAAGCCGGATTGTTTATACGTCCTTGGTTTCTGGTGATTTAGAAGTCTGGACCATGAATACGGACGGATCCGATAAACGGATGCTTACGAATAAACTTGGCTATGACGGGGGACCGTTTTTTAGCCATGACGGTAAAAAAATCGTCTGGCGTGCTTTTTATCCCGAAACAGAAAAAGAAATTTCCGATTATAAAAAATTAATCGCCGACAGCATGATTCGTCCCATGAATCTGCAGATTAGAGTCATGAATACGGATGGAACTGGAAAGGTTCAAGTCACCCACAACAAGGGTGCTAATTTTGCACCCTTCTTTTATCCCAACGATGAGCGCATTGTCTTTTGCTCCAACAAAGTCGATCCAAAAGGTCGAAATTTTGATCTTTGGGCCGTGAATGTTGATGGAACCAATATGGAACAAATTACGTATTTTGACGGCTTTGACGGTTTTCCCATGTTCAGTCCCAATGGAAAATATTTTGTTTTTGCCTCCAACCGAAACCAGGCCAAACCGGGTGACACCAATATATTCATTGCTGAATGGATCGATTAATACCCCTATTTGTCTTTTCCTTTTTATGGGCCGGGCCGCAAGACTCAGTACTATCTGCAATTAAATCTGACGCCTTAAAAAAAGGTATACCCGAGTCGTTTTTAAATGAAACTTTTTCTCATAGCGGCATCGAAATTCACAATAAAATTTTAGATCGTTTTGCGAAACCATACGAAAAGAAAAGTTGGACCGACTATCGTAAATTATTTGTCACAGATTCCCGGATTCAAAAGGGGTCGGATTTTTATGCTCAGCATAAAAAAAATCTCAATGCTGTTGCTATCCAAATTAGTATGGATCCATTCCTTATATTGAGCATTGTTGGTGTGGAAAGCAATTACGGCCGACACCGGGGGCAGTTTACTGTTTTTAATGCCTTATATACCCAAATAGCAAAAATGCCCCGACGGAAAAAATGGGCGACCAAAGAAATGATTGCTTACCTTGAATATTGTTATGCAGATAGTATTCCACCCCATTCAATCAAAGGATCCTATGCGGGCGCTTTTGGATATGGACAATTTATTCCATCCAGCTTTAATGCCTTTGCGGTCGATGGAAATGGTGATGGCGTCCGTCAACCATATGCATGGGCTGATGTCTTTGCAAGTGTGGGAAATTATTTAGTGAAAAATGGTTACCCTGTTTCAAATAACGCTGATAAAAAACAGGTGTATAAATCAGTCTATGCTTATAATCACGCTGATAATTATGTCAAGGCTGTTTTAGAATTGCGGGATGAATTAAAGAAAAATATTTTTAAAGAGTAACTTTCAGGGATAATACTTTTTCCCTTCTTTTAATTTTTACCTCAACTTCGTCCCCGGGTTTTAGTTCTCCTAAGCGATACATATAATCGTAAATATTTTTGATTTCTTTACCACCAATTTCAATAATAACATCGCCTTTTTCCATCCCTGCTTTTCCGGCCGGGCCTTCCTTTTTCGCCCCGTCAATTTCCATGCCTTCTTCTTGGCTGCCATAGGATGGTATAACGCCAAAAGTAACTTTGAAACTTCTCCTTGTTTGGTTTGGCTCCTTTGGACCTGCTTCAGTAAAAGCTGGTTTTTCATCAAGACTGCTTAATTTAATGGTCAAATCATAAACCAAATCAACAATCTGTTTTTCACCTGTCGCATTAATGTGTTCCCAGTCATCGCTAGGCTTATGATAGTTCTCATGGGTGCCGGTGAAAAAGAAAAGAACGGGAACATCGTTTATATAAAAGCTGGCGTGGTCGCTGGGCCCGTACCCTTCTGGACTCATTTTTAGTTGAATTTTTTTCTTTTCATTCGCGTCATTTAAAAGCGTTTCAAACCCCGGTGAAGTCCCTGTGCCGCCAATGGTCACGTTATTGTCAGACATCCGCCCTATCATATCCATATTAATCATGGCGATCACAGATGATAAATCTATCGTAGGATTATTCACATAATACTTGGAACCTAAAAGCCCCTCTTCTTCTGCATTATATGCCATTAGTATAATGGATCGTTTGAGTAATTTTTTATTGAATGATAGTTTCTCAGCTAATTCCAATATGCCCGCAACCCCGGAAGCATTATCATCGGCACCATTATGAACCACTGCCGAATCCGGGGCTAATGATCCTGATCCGCCTCCGCCATATCCCAAATGATCAAAATGAGCAC
>Ga0209402_10001074_pt1 | contig 31008 bp, 28 predicted proteins | sample ArcticOcean_MG_C_3_FD_187437 | JGI IMG/M metagenome (GOLD analysis project Ga0209402, IMG submission 187437) | Marine microbial communities from western Arctic Ocean - ArcticOcean_MG_CB8_126 (SPAdes) (version 2) | ecosystem: Environmental > Aquatic > Marine > Oceanic | place: Arctic Ocean... | reverse complement strand
GGGTCGATGCTATTGACTATCTGGGAGATTTGTTTCTTGTCCATCAGGTGCTCCTAGGAATGGCTGCTTATTTCATGGGGACCAATTCAGTTTTAGTCATCAGACTGCTTCGATGATTGTCTCAAGAAATACTCAAGAATAAACGATGACGAATCGGACACGCTGACGTAACTCTTACCGGCGTATCCGATCCTGGTTCGGGGCCATCGCAGGGCCCAGCGCTTTACTGACTCGATAGAATCTCATTGAGTCGCTTGATTGTCGCCGGCGGAAGGCTGTGCATCTGAGCCACCAAACCTTCGACTTCCTTGCCGCTCACCGGATTCACCGATACCTTTCCCTTTTTCGCATCGGCACGGAAGTCTGGATCAGCAAAAGTTTTCATGAGCGCTTTACGCATGAGCTGCACCTTGTCATCAGGGGTGTTCGGCGGAAATGCGAATACCCGCGTCATCCTTCCTGGGTTCGCGATCGCAGCAGCGAACAGCAGCCAGTCCTTACTAGACACGAGCTTCTTGGCGGTTGGTACATTCGGGATCATTGGATCTGGTTTTGCCGAAATTTGAATCACCACTTGGGCGGTTCCGGCATCGAGCGCTTCACCCCATACAATTCGCGTAGCCTCAATGCTCGCACAAAATCCTGCAATTTCGCCGCGTTCCGCAGCCAGCTTCATATCAGGATTACCCCCCTTGTGGCCAACAACGATCTTCACTGGCAAACCGGCAAGCTTAGACAGCAGCTTCGGAATATCATGGGCCATGTCTCCTCGACGGCTAATGGCACCGAACTTGACCGGTCCTTTCGCATTCCTCCAGTCTTTGATGGATTTGATGCCGCTGGCTGCCGTGGTCGTGCATACCGCCGTTGTATAAGACGGACTGGCAAGCCACTTATACTTCGCACTATCGAACTTGATTCCGGAGCCGCCCAATACTTCTCGCACAAGTTGGTTCGAAAACAGATAGCCGATGGTGAGGCCGTCCGGTTTCGACTTGTTGTACACATAGTTCATCGCGATTAGCGCCCCCGCACCCTTCATGCTCTCGACGACGAACGTCGGATTTCCTGGGACGTGTTTAGTCAGATGCCGGGTAACCACTTCCCCCGATCTGTGAAAGCCACCGCCTGCTCCGAATCCATGAATAACCCGGACGGTTTTGCCTTCATAAAAGGGCCCTGCCTGCGCAGAGGTCGCACAAAATGCGATCGCGCCGGTGACAGCAATTACGTTTAACCAATGGCGTGTTGTTCTCATCTCAATTCCTCCCCATATGTTTCAGATTCTAGCAGAATACATCTTTCATTATAAGTAGGCTACAAGCAAATCCAATGTTTTAGCTATGGGATAAAAGTAACCACGGGAAAGAACGCTGGATAGATGAAACTTAACAGGGGAAAGGTTCAGAACGCAGCTGATGAATTCCCCAAGTGGCGGATGGCAGGGGGCCGAATACTGGCTGAAATATAATTATTTTTGGACTAAAAAACTCTGAAGCGGAAATTGATTCATAAACGTATCAGGAACATATTTTAGTAAAATGTGACAATTTTTTTATATTCAATTAAATCAATAGCTTACGAGGGGGTTGGCGGTCCCGGCAGGATTCGAACCTGCAACCCTCGGATTCGAAGTCCGATATTCTATTCAGTTGAACTACGGGACCGATTGACTTTCTTTTTTATTTACTAGTTATGAAAGATGTTCAATCATAAAATATATTGAATTCGATTGGTACCTAATCAGAGGGACGGTTTTAATCTAACTATTAGAAGGGCGGTTATAGCTGGTTATTTGAGCAAGGAGATCAAGAAGGTAAGGGGCATTTAGATAAGAAATTTGTGCGACCCGGTGTTAAACAATAGATTTTCAACCGTTTGAGGTTTTTGATATCAGGGAGATGTAGTGAGAATATTAACTAAAGAGGTGGATAGTTTTGGCTCCTTCGGGTTGTTGCTAGAAGGTTGACAAGTTCCATATTTGATGAGGTCTGATTTTTCTCTTCTCATCGATTTATGTCTACTACCCAATTCATAGAATATGCCTATTGGTGATCAATCAAATACTCTAAGTGGTCATTAGAACGGACGGCGGCAAAACGAACAGGGTCTTCTTTTGTAGATGAAAAATTGTAAGGAAAACCCTTAGGGATTTCTATAATATCACCGGTGGATACTTTCTTGGAATCGTCTCCCACGGTAAAATCCATCGAGCCTTCGAGCACATAATAGAATTGCTCGTGGGTACTATTCTGGTGGTTCTCTTTGTAGCCATTTGGAAGCTCGTATAGGCCGAATGCGGAGAGAGTGCCCTCAATCCAAATTATTGATGTTCCAGCTTTAAATGGAGATTCTAGTGATTCTAACAACCGATAGTAACAATCGGGGACCCCGTCGATAATGGCCTGTGATTTGCCTTCTTTCTTTTTGTGCTCACCAGAATCGATGATCTTTTGAGAATCGGCCATTGTAAGAGCTTTGTCAGGCAATGCCTCATCTTCGGCAACACCGACTACCGTCCATGTTTGATCCTTTATGTATAAGTATGCCAGGGGGCCGTCTTCCGTTGCTTTCATAGAATGGCGAGCATTTGGAGGTACTAATACGAAGGTGCCCGGTTTTACCACTCTCCTATCTTTTCCGACCACTGCATTTATTTTTCCAAGCACTGGGAAAATCAATAGTTCGTTAGGATGGTAGTGCAGCTCAGATCCCGTTCCCGCCCGTTTCTGATTTAGGCAATAATATAGGTACTTGCCTTCGATGATGGGTGCTTCGGCTGTTGAAAGATGTGGAGTTAGAAGTACGTTCTCGTATTCTTCAAAACGGTGAAATGGCATAAAAATTCCCCTTCTAACATGTTTTGATGCGCGCTCAATCCATAGCTTACTCAATCTATCCTGTGAACTCCAGCGCAGTACCCTAAGAATGAAACTTAACAGGGGAAAGGTTCAGAACGCAGCTGATGAGTTCCCCAAGTGGCGTATGGCAGGGGGCCGAATACTAGCTGGATTGGTTCGACGCAGGATAGCGGAGAGGGCACTATTTCTAGCTTAAACTTAGGACTAATTTTACTCTAACTCATTGAATTTAATATATTTGTCTAATCCTGTCGGGGTCAGCAGATTCTCAAGAACCCCAATGACACACTAGTATCCAACTGAATCAATACCATAGGAATCCTTGATTCCATTATAAAGGGGGGTAAATGTACTACCGTTTGTACTATCCTCTTCTTTGGCCTTCTTAAGTACCATTTAGGCATCCTATGTCATGTTCTGGATACCTTTTGTGAGTCCATTTAACGTCACACTTAGGCATTAGATTCTCTAGATTCTTAGAGGGTTCTGATACTCATAGATGACCCTCAGTGACCGTTTAAATGACTCTGTGAGCCATCGTAGTGGTGTTTTTCCTGAGTGGGCATGGGGGGACCCCTCAGCTGAGATATGATTATTTTTATTTAGAGTCATTTGTATATGCGAAGGAGTTTTGAGGCTTACTCAAGTAACTCTAACTTCAATTATTTTCCAATTTGTGTCATCATTAGTGGATGAAAAGACTGCTGCCAGTTCTGATGGGTTTTGTCCTTCTGTCGGCATGAAAACTTTAAAAAATGGCTGTTTTCCGCTAATTATTGCAGATAAATCTTGACATTTTTGGCTGAATCATGTAAACTGTAGATATGGAATAGCCCCATTGCATGGCTATAAAACGGCGCAGTCATATAGGCTGTATAAGCGACCTAGATGTTCCTAGGAAGCTATCGGGCAGGGAGATCAGCCGTTCTTCCGCAAGTGCCTTTCCTCATAATCAAGTGTGGTTCTTACGGGTCCGTAAGTTTCGTCCGGCCCGTGTGCTGACTCTTCCTTATGGGGTTCCTGTTCAATTTTTAACAAGAAGAGGAGGCATATTATGAGAAATTCAAATTCATACCCAGTAGCACAGATTGGCCATAATCAATCTGAATTTGGTTCGCATGATCTTCGTTGTTCCGATATGGGCAATGCAGAGGTTTTTGCTGACCAACACCGTGATAAACTTCGTTACTGCTTTGAGTTAGGTAAGTGGTTTTTTTGGGATGACACTGTTTGGAAACCTGGAGCTGAGGCAAATCTACAGGAACTAGCGGAAGAAACTGTCCGATCTTTTCCAGTAGAAGCCAGTCAATTAATGGACAGCCAGGGTCGGAAAACTTTCCTAAATTGGGCAATTCGGTCGGGACACAGATCAAGAATGATTGCCATGATTGAACAATCAAAACACCGTCTGAAATTGGAACAATCAAAACTTGATAAGGATCCAATGCTGTTGAATTTGTTCACCGATTCTATCGATCTCTCGACTGGCCTAGCTAAACCCTCTGAAGCCAGCGATTACGCCACAAAACAAGCCCAAATAGTTCTTGATCCCGCTGCGGAATATCCAGAGTGGCAACGGTTTTTATCAAGGGTTATGGATGGATCAAAAGAGCTTATTAGCTATCTTCAAAAAGCTGTTGGCTACAGTCTAACGGGGAAGAATACGGAACAATGCTTTTTCATCGCACATGGTACTGGTGCAAATGGGAAGTCCGTCTTTCTGAACTTGATAAGGGACTTGGCCGGAGACTACGGTGTTAATATCCCGATGGATACCTTAATGGCTCAAAGGTTCCAAAGTGGGAATACCAACGATCTTGCCCGAATGAATGGGGCTCGTTTAGGGACAGCAATAGAAGGAGAGGTAGACCAAAAGCTGTCTGAGGTGAAGATAAAACAGATTACAGGTGGTGACGAAATTACAGCCCGTTTCCTTCACAAGGAGTTTTTTGAATTCAAACCCATTGTGAAGATTTGGATGGCCACCAATCATAAGCCTCAAATCACTGGTGATGATCATGCTATTTGGAGAAGGGTTCACCTAATTCCCTTCAATGTAGTCATTCCGCCTGAAGAACGTGATGGTGACTTACCGGAGAAACTCCGGAAGGAACTTCCTGGTATTTTAAATTGGGCTATCAAAGGGGCTGTAAAGTGGGCGAAGGAAGGACTGAATCCACCAATAGCCGTCCTTCAGGCCACTAGTGAATACCGAAGTGAGATGGATACCTTCTCAAGGTTTTGTTCTGAAATGATCCAAAGGGAAGATGGGGCGACGACACCAAAATCCGAACTGATTAAGGCATTTGAGCTTTGGTGTTCAGTTGAAGGCGGAGAGCAACTTACGCCAGGTGGGCTTGCCCAGAGGATGAAACAGGAGGGTTTTGAGGATGGCCGTAGTAGCAATCGTCGCTTTTGGAAAGACATATCTCTCCAAAACCACGACCTCAGCTGGAGTGACGTAGAGTTCTAACTTAAGCATGACAGGATGACACCTGTGACAGCTATTTTAAGTTTCTTTATTATTAATTATAAAATTTTATAGAACTTATTTTAGCTGTCACTCCTGTCACTCTGTCACTATTTTATATTTTACATTTAGTTCATGACTTCGGTGACACTAAAGTATGAGCCTTAGAATATAGTTTAATAGTAATTGTTTTTTATCCTCTAGGACGAATCCTGATTGGATGTCTATTCTCTGAGGGTGTGTCGTACAATAGTGACTAAAGGAGTGACCAGATAGTGCGTCTCTCCTACTCCTCCCAACCTTTTTTAGAGTTAATTATAGAATTATTTTATCAAAACTGAGTGGTTTCGTATTTTAATTCCGTAATTTCTTCCCAACATCCTCAGCCCTCAAATGTGTATAGCTGAACAATATCCTTGGATCTCTATGCCCACTAATTAAAGCCACTTCCGGAACAGATAAGCCCATTTCAAAGAACCGGCTAATGGCTTCATGGCGTAGATCGTGGAACCTCAGATCCGTTACTCCAGCTTTCTTCTTCAATCTTTCCCAAGCTAGTCGAACAGCGTTACCTGTCATGCCGATAACACTTGTGTCCTTCTTAGGTAATTCTTTTAGAACCTCGATGGCCTTGTGTGTCAGTGGAATTGATCTGGGATAGCCATTCTTGGTGTCAGGGATTAGCAGTGTTCCATTGTCTCAATCGATATGGTCCCAATGCATCGCCACAATCTCACCCCTTCGCATGGCTGTTTCAATGGCCATCGTAATAATCTGCCAGAGGAGAGGATGGGAGCAGGCAAGGCGTAAGGCTGATAATTCAGCTTTTGTAACTCTCCTTTTTCTAGGCTTACCAGGAGAGGGCATAGTGATTCCAGAAACCGGATTGGTTTTTAGAGGTATGCCCCATTCTTTTCGGGCCACTTCAAAGCAGTGACGGAGTACTGAAAGCTCCCGATGAACTGTGCCTTCTTTTACCAAGCTGAGCCGTTGATCTCTGTATTTAGTAATATCAGCACCAACCACTTCACACGTTAATACCGACCCTAAAGTATGTTGTTGGAAGCGCTCAATAATATAGGACTCAACTGGTGCACTTTTTTTATTTGGTAAGACTTCTTCGCGGTAGCGTTTGAGAAGGTCTCCAATTTTCGTAGAAGAGCTCCCAGCCAAACCGCTCTTGATCTCACCTGTGTCGATATATCTCTCCACTAACCTTGCCCAAGTTTCTGCGTCTGCCTTGAGAGAGAATGATTTTGTTTGAATATGCCCTGATCGTCTGATCTGAACATGCCATTTGCAGCCCCGTTTACGTAGTGTCGCCATCAGAAATCCTCCAGCACTGTGCCAAATTTGTGCCAGATCGACTTACGAGAATTTCTGGTCTGTTTGCTGTCAGCTGTATCCCATTGATACTACTGAAAAAGATTGGTGGAGCCGTGGGGAATCGAACCCCAGACCTCTACAATGCCATTGTAGCGCTCTCCCAACTGAGCTACGGCCCCGATATAGATGAAATTCTATCCTAAGCTTAATACCCAATAGACGGCGCTCTGTGTTAGGGGAAGATAAAAGGTAATCATTTATTGAGGAAAGTGAAAAGATAAGGCATTAACTTTTCCTTACAAGCGAAAAATTACTCTTTGACCGTGCTGTCATCGACCACTCCAACGACCTCTTCGATATCTTCATCGTCTCCGCTGATGTCAGACGTGTCTTCCATTATGGTATTGTTCTGATTTTCATCATTTTCAGCATCCAAAATTTCATCGTCAAGGTCAACGTCGATTACCTCTCCTTCGGGATCTGATTTGACAGTTTTTTTCGGTGTTGGTTTTGGATTGTCTGTCCTCATACCGCGTCGTGGCTTAATTTTTACTACCTTATATTCAGCATCACACTCTGGGCATCTAACGTTTTTTTTCATCATATCATAATATTTTACGCCACATTTATGGCACGTCAATTTACATCCCCATCCAGCTTTTGCCACTTGCACCTCCTTTTTTTAGTTTGATCTCCACATAATCCGAGCTTGCACCAGAAAGACGTTTAGCATTATTTACCAGAAAAAGTGCGCCCAAGTGCCATTTTACAGAGGCGCTGTCAAAAACTAATTTAGTAATATAGGGGTAAAGGACGATATAAGTCCCTAGGCTCGCCCCGGCAAACATGCTAGAGACCGGCAATATTTAAGTGATTTGTTTCCGCGTGCTAATTTATTTCTTAGGATAAAAGCCATTTATTGAAGGGTTCATGCCGGATGACGCGTGTTGTATCCCACCGCATTGAAACAGTTTCAGGCACCTTGACCATGCCGGGTGATAAATCAATTTCTCATCGCGCATTAATCATCGGTGCATCGGCGGTTGGCGAGACTAAAATATATGGTCTTCTTGAGGCGGGGGATGTGGTGGCTACGGCCCTCGCGCTAAGAAACCTCGGCGCTGATGTAAAAAAAAATAGTGATGGTAGTTGGTCAGTCTTTGGTCGAGGTGTTGGGGGCCTTTCAGAGCCAACAGCGATTTTGGATATGGGAAACTCTGGCACTGGGGCGCGCCTTCTAATGGGATTAGTTGCGGCTCACCCGTTCAACACAATTTTCTCAGGTGACACATCTTTGTGCGCACGACCAATGGGACGCGTGATTTACCCCCTCAGGCGAATGGGAGCAGGTTTCAATGCGCATAGCGGCGATACACTACCTCTAATAGTTCAAGGTAGCGACATGTTGCGACCCGTGACGGAAGCTTTGACGGTAGCCTCTGCGCAGGTCAAGTCGGCAATTTTGTTGGCAGGTCTAAATACGAGAGGTCAGACGACGGTAGTTGAGGCATTCCCTTCCCGTGATCACAGTGAAAACATGCTCGAGGCTTTTGGCGCAGAGATTTCAATAGTTGAAGAAGAGAGAGGAAAGGCGATAACCCTAACCGGCCACCCTGAACTACTTGCCCAGAATATTAGCATTCCGGGAGATTTCTCATCAGCAGCTTTTCCTATGGTCGCCGCGCTTATTACACCGGGCGACGGGATTCTAATTAATAACGTCTGCCTAAATTCCCTGCGGAGAGGACTTCTAGATACTCTTTTAGAGATGGGTGCAAAAATAAAAATAAAGCATCACGACGTCCTATCCGGAGAGCAGGTTGGGGATATTTTGGTAAAATTTGGGCTGCTTAAAGGAGTGCGTGTCCCTCCGGAGAGAGCTCCCAAGATGATTGACGAATACCCCATTTTGGCTGTTGCTGCAGCATGTGCTGAAGGTAAGACAGTCTTTGAAGGGGTTTCAGAACTTCGCCTGAAAGAGTCAGATAGATTAAGCGCAATTTCGAGAGGGTTAGCCGCCTGCGATGTTGAGGTAGATGAGACTAAGGATAGTATAAGTATAACAGGAAAAGGGAAAGCGCCGCTAGGAGGGGGTCATATTTTGTCTAACATGGATCATCGTGTCGCTATGGCTTTTCTGGTCTTGGGGATGGTGACAGAAAAACCAATCATTGTTGATGATGCAGCTTATATAGATACAAGTTTTCCTGGCTTCATCGAAGTCATGAATGGTTTGGGAGGTGATTTGAGAGCTGGCGTGGAACTATGATTAATAAAAAGTTTACGCGACCCGTAGTAATCGCAGTCGATGGTCCGGCGGCATCCGGTAAAGGGACCTTGAGTAACAGTCTCGCGAACCATTTTGATTTTGCTAGGCTTGATACCGGTCTTATTTACAGAGCCTTAGGTCTGAAAGTTTTGGGTGATGGTACTGATGTAAGTGATAAACAAAAAGTTATACTGCTGGCAAACCAATTGTCTTTCGATGATTTGAACCAAGAGAACCTTAGGAGTGAAAAAGTTGGGGCTGTTGCGTCAAGGGTTGCAGCTATTCCTGATGTTCGTGCAGTTTTGCTAAAATTTCAGAGAGACTTCGCTGTCCATCCACCAGCTGAGAAGGCAGGTGTAGTTTTGGATGGACGCGATATAGGAACTATAGTCTGCGCCAACGCTAATTTTAAAATTTTTCTTATAGCTGATAAGGATGTCAGGGCTACTCGACGGTTTAAGGAGTTGCAGGAACGTGGGTTGAGAGCTATATATAGCCAGATTCTGCGGGATATAGTGGATCGTGATGCTAGGGATTCTTTTCGGTCTGTAGCGCCTCTTAAACCGGCTAAGGATGCTTTCGTTTTAGACACGAGTAAGTTAAGCGCGGATGCGACCTTTGTCGCGGCGCTTAGGTATATCTCGACGCAGAACAAAGACTAAAAGTGGTATTTGTGCGGATAAAATGCAGAAGCGCTGTATCTGCCGTTTTGATGCTGTTAGTGGAGCATTATAGGCTGAATTTGTATTAAAGACCGTCGGATCCAACCGGCCGGCCAGAAAATTTATGAAGAGGATTAATAAAAATGTCTGAAATTGATATATTACAAGATACACCGTTCCCTAAATCTGATGAGAATTTTGAGGAACTCCTTAAGGGGTCATTTGGCTCAGATGAACGCCTGCAAGGCCGAGTTGTAACAGGTGCGGTTTTGAGCGTTGAAAATGATTTGGTTCTTGTCGACGTAGGCTTAAAATCTGAAGGGTATGTCCCAATAAAGGAATTTTCCGATTCTTCTGGCAATGTAGAGGTTGCTTCAGGTGACCAGGTTGAAATTTTTGTAGAGCGCTTTGAGGGGCGAGACGGAGTGGTTGTGCTTAGTCGTGAAAAGGCTCGAAGAGAAGAAGCATGGGGGGTCATGGAAAAAGCGCTAGAATCAGAGGAAAGAGTTACAGGTGTAATATTTGGTCGGGTCAAAGGGGGCTTTACGGTTGATCTAACTGGCGCAGTAGCGTTTCTTCCTGGTTCTCAAGTAGATGTCCGACCAATCAGAGACATCTCTTCACTAATGGGGGTCCCACAGGAGTTCCAAATATTGAAGATGGATAGAGCACGAGGGAATATAGTTGTTTCTCGCCGGGCAGTATTAGAGGAAACGCGAGCGGAAGAGCGTTCTGAATTAATGACAAACATGAGTGAGGGGCAGGTTTTAGAGGGTGTTGTAAAAAATATTACGGATTACGGAGCGTTCGTTGATTTAGGTGGCGTTGATGGCCTACTGCATGTAACGGATATCGCCTGGAAACGGATCAACAATCCATCTGAGGTGCTGCACGTTGGTCAAACAGTGAGTGTCCAAGTCATCCGTTTTAACACTGAAAACCAGCGCATTTCTCTTGGTTTGAAACAGTTGCAACCGGATCCATGGGAAAATGTTTCAGATAAATTCCCAATTGACGCAAAACTAGTAGGTCGCGTGACGAATATTACAGATTATGGGGCTTTTGTTGAACTTGCAGCGGGCGTTGAAGGTTTGGTTCATGTTTCCGAGATGAGTTGGACAAAAAAGAATGTACACCCAGGAAAGATAGTTTCCACCAGTCAAGAAGTAGAAGTTATGGTTCTTGACGTGGATTTGACCAAGCGTCGCATAAGTCTCGGCCTTAAACAGTGCATTTCTAATCCTTGGACAGAATTTACTGATAAGTTCAAAGCGGGCGATAAGGTTGAAGGGGAAATCAAAAATATTACGGAATTCGGCCTATTTGTGGGTCTTACTGAAGAGATTGATGGAATGGTGCATTTGTCTGACCTTGATTGGGTTAAACCAGGTGAAGACGTCATCGATGATTACAAGAAAGGCGACACCCTCAAGGTGAAAATACTCGAAGTTGATTTGCAAAAAGAGCGGATTAGCCTAGGTGTCAAACAACTCATTGACGATCCTGTCACCGGCTCGCTCAACAAAATTAAGAAGGGTGACGTTGTTACTTGCACCATTACAAAAGTTGTAGATAACGGGATTGAAGTGAACATAATGGGCGATCTTCCTGGTTTTATTCGTAGGAATGATTTGTCCCGTGACCGTTCTGAACAACGTCCTGACCGATTTGCGGCAGGAGAAGTGGTGGACGCTAAGGTGTCAACTATAGACAAGGCCGGTAGGAAAGTCAGTCTTTCCATTAAGGCTCGGGAAGTAGAAGAAGAAAATATAGCCATGGCGGAATTTGGGTCAAGTAATTCCGGGGCTTCCTTAGGGGATATTCTGGGCGCTGCATTGAAAGAAAAAAGTGCTCAAGCGGGAGACAATGACGAGTCAGAAAGAGAAAACACAGGGGATCTGCTAGACGCAGTGACGCCGAAAGATGCCGTAGAAGAACTCGTCATGAACGACACTGCCAAGACCGACAAGACGGTCAATGACAAGGTGTTAGAGAAGAGCAAAAAAGTATCTACGAAAAAACAAAAAGCTGTTAAAAAAACCGCTTCAACGAAGAAAAAGACAGCCTCAAAGAAAAAAGCGACAGCAAAGAAAAATTCCACACCAACCTCAGCGTCGGATAGCTAACGGATCGAGTTTTGGTTATGCTAAAAGTTCGCTCGCAGATTGAAAGAATGGCAATTGAAATAGCCGTAATATGTAGAGACGTTCATAATTCTTGAAGTTAATGGTATGGCGCTAGATGTTGATAGGTACTTGGACCGACGTCGGCTTAAACGCAGCCGGGCTTGGTGGCGCATCGTCGCGATCTTTTCTATCCTTGTCATTGTCGGGATTGGCTTTGGCGACTTTGATCAACTGAAAGGCCGCAATCATGTGGCTGTTATTGATATTAAAAATATAATAGTAGATGATCCAGACCGGAATGCCAGGTTAAAGAAAATTGCTGCGGATCCCAAAGCAAAGGCTCTTATTATAAGAATTAGCAGCCCTGGTGGAACCGTCGTGGGTGCTGAATCACTTTATTATTTTTTGCGGTTGGTTGGTGAGAGGAAGCCTGTGGTTGCAGTTATGCAGGAACTGGCGACGTCAGCAGGATACATGGTAGCACTCGGTGCTGATCATATAGTTGCCCGGCAGTCAACCATTACTGGTTCTGTCGGTGTTCTGATGCAATCCACTGACATAACGGAACTTCTGGGAAAATTGGGTATAAAACCAGAGTCTGTAAAAAGCTCTCCACTTAAAGCTCAACCCAATCCGTTCGAGCCGTTTTCTAAAGATGCCCGCGAGGTAACCCAGTTGATTATTTCTGACATTCATACAATGTTTATTAATCTAGTAGCTGAACGGCGAAAAATGAATAAAACCAAAGCAACAAACTTGTCGAACGGTCGGATTTATTCGGGTCGTCAAGCGTTCGCCAATGGTTTGATTGACTCCCTGGGAGGTGAAGAGGAGGCTCGCCAGTGGCTGGTAACGGCTAAAGGTATAAAGAAAGACGTTCCACTAAAGGAAATAGTGATTCAGCGTGACCGCCACCTTTTGAGGGAAATCTTGGAAGATATAGTTGGAAAAACAATGTTTTCTAGTCGTCTTAGGCTTGACGGCTTGATATCACTTTGGCACCCTGTTTTTCGGTAAGACTGTTTTTGTTGCAGTAAATTTCAGGCAGCAAGGTATTGCTGAGGAAGGTAGGCTGGCCAATGACAAAATCCGAACTGATAGCTTATTTAGCTGAACAGAACTCCCATTTGTATCAGCGGGATGTTGAGAGGGTTGTTACGACGGTCTTTGATGAAATTACATCGGCTTTGTGTAGAGGTGATAGGGTTGAACTCCGGGGTTTTGGTGCATTTTCAATTAAACAACGAGGTCCGCGCATAGGGCGCAACCCGCGAACCGGTGAAGCAGTGCAGGTTGTGGCGAAAAGCATACCCTACTTTAAAACGGGCAAGAATTTGCGAATAAAACTAAATAATTGAAGCCTGACCCTTATGCTAAATAGGTGGTGGTTCCGTAATTTAAGAGGCAGAATTATTGGCCAGTTTAATTTCGTGGTTTGCCATGATTATTGTAGGGATATTGGTGGTCCTATTTGCTATATCTAATCGTTCTGTTGTGATTCTTGAATTATGGCCTCTTCCCTACTTTGTACCGTTTCCATTTTATGGAGCGGTGCTGATAGCGGCCTTTATCGGCTTCGTTGGAGGTTCGGTTGTGGCATGGTTTTCAGCAGGAAGTACACGCCGCAAAGCGCGGCACGCTGCGCGAAAAGCCAGTGGATTGGAAAAGGACCTTGATAAACTCAAGGGAAAAATTGAAGAGCTAGAAATCAGCCGAAAAGCTAACCTGAAATATTAATCAATCTCTCACGGATACGGTGGTTATTCAAATTTTACAACTAGCAAGTGTAGTGGCTGAATATGAGAGATAAAGTGACCATTAAACCAGCACAACACATTTTTGTGGCTTTGGATACCAGCGACCTTAAGCATGCGTTGAAATTAGCACAAATGTTGAAGGGACGGATAGGAGGTGTGAAGATAGGTAAGGAATTCTTCACTTCCCATGGTCCTGCGGGTACTAGAATGATTGCCGACGAGGGGTTACCAATTTTTTTGGATCTCAAATTCCATGACATACCTAATACGGTAGCCCGAGCAGTTAGGGCATCTATCTCCTTAAAGCCCTTTATACTGAATGTTCATGCAGCGGGTGGCAGGGCTATGATGGAGTCTGCAAGAGACGCAGCCGCTGAGGAGGCTAATTCACAAGGCGTTGACCGACCTCTAATTTTAGGCGTAACCGTGCTTACGTCTTTGGATGAAGGCGATTTAAAAGAAATCGGATTAAGTAGTTCCACAAATGATCAAGTAAGGCGGTTGGCAAGTCTCGCCCAGGAAAGTGGTTTAGACGGTGTGGTTTGTTCGGCGTCGGAGATTAAATCGCTTAGAACACACTGTGGAAAAGAATTCAAACTATTAACCCCGGGCATTCGGCCGAGTTGGGCTGATGTTGGTGATCAGAAAAGGGTAGTTTCACCATTATTCGCGTTGTCCCAAGGAGCTGATTTTCTTGTAATAGGTCGTCCAATAACCAGTTCAGATGATCCTGTCACAGCTATAAGCCGAATAGAACATGATTTACAACATGACGGTTGAAGTAAAAATCTGTGGCCTTGATCGGCCGGAAACTGTAGATGGGGCAGTTAATGCTGGTGCTGAAATGTTGGGATTTGTATTTTATCCCCCATCTCCTCGAAACCTAACAGCTTCTGCCGCATCGCGTTTGACTAATAGGGTCCCCGCGAGCGTAAAGCGGGTTGGGCTTTTTGTGGATCCTACGGACAAAATGATTACTACAGTACTCAAGCAAAACGTGCTGGATTTAATTCAATTGCATGGAAACGAGCCTCCGGAACGTGTTACAGAAATTAAGGTTTTTACCAGTCTAGAGGTGATCAAAGTGCTCAAGATTTCAGATTCTTACGACTTACGGTATGTCTCTATATACCAGGGGGTGGCGGACTGGTTAATGTTTGATGCTTTGGCTCCTAAAGACATGAAAGGAGCGCTACCCGGCGGGAATGCCCTCTCATTCGATTGGAATATCCTTGCCCGCGCAAACATACCAACACCATGGATTTTAGCAGGTGGCTTAAACTTGGAAAATGTTAAGGAAGCAATGAGTACCAGCGGTGCTAAAGTTGTGGATGTCTCTTCGGGTGTAGAAAAACTGCCAGGAGTAAAGTGTGTAGAGAAAATCCAATCCTTTATTCGGGCCGTAAAAGAGACATAATTCTCTAGCTTTTGATGAATGTAGGGTTTAAGGAACCGGCACCTAAAACAGGGATATTATGACACAGCTTAACACATATAGAGCGGGTCCTGACGACAATGGGCATTTTGGTATCTTTGGTGGAAGATACGTTGCCGAAACTTTGATGCCGTTGTTATTCGAAGTTGAAAAAACATACAACAACATAAAAGAAGACCCCATTTTTCAAAAAGACTTTGATAATTATCTAAATGATTTTGTGGGGAGACCTTCGCCATTGTTTTATGCGAGGCGTCTCACTAAACACCTTGGGGGCGCAAAAATTTATTTTAAGCGAGAGGACCTTAACCATACGGGTGCCCACAAGGTCAATAATTGTATTGGGCAAATTTTGGTGGCTCAACGTATGGGAAAAAAGCGCATAATTGCAGAGACAGGTGCGGGCATGCATGGCGTTGCTACAGCCACTGTCTGTGCTTTGTTTGATTTTTCATGCACCATTTATATGGGTACAAAGGACATTGAACGCCAGGCCCCGAATGTAAGCCGAATGAAACTGTTAGGCGCTGAGATCGTTCCGGTTACATCGGGATCTTCGACATTAAAAGATGCCATGAATGATGCACTCCGTGATTGGGTGGCAAATGTTGATGATACATATTATCTAATTGGGACGGTTGCAGGACCACACCCATATCCAACCATGGTCCGCGATTTTCAGTCGGTAATTGGTAAAGAAACCAGATCTCAAATCTTTGATAAAGAAAGTCGGTTACCTGACAGCCTTGTCGCTTGCATAGGCGGCGGGTCCAATGCGATAGGGCTATTCCATCCGTTTTTGGATGACGAATCTGTTCGAGTAATTGGGGTTGAGGCGGCTGGCGAGGGAATTGAAACGGGGAAACATGCTGCTAGCTTGTCAGCAGGCATGCCGGGCGTGCTCCACGGTAATAGGACCTATTTATTACAAGACGAGGATGGCCAGATTAATGAAGCCCATTCTATATCCGCTGGGCTTGATTATCCCGGTGTAGGACCGGAACATGCGTGGCTCCATGATATTGGGAGGGTGGAGTATGTGTCAGTTACGGATAAAGAAGCAGTTTCGGCATTTCAATTAACTACAAAGACCGAAGGTATCATCCCAGCCCTAGAATCTGCCCATGCCGTTGCCCATGCTGTAAAAATTGCTGGGGAATTACCTAAGGACCATATAATGATAATAAATATGAGTGGTCGCGGTGATAAAGATATCGATGCGGTAGCGCAACATTTGAGGGAAAATTAGTGAGTGGTTCCCGCATCGCCAACAGGTTTGACTTGCTTAAAAAAAAGGGTGGGTCTGGCTTGGTGACGTTTTTGACGGCGGGGGACCCGGACTTTGAAACGTCGCTTCAAATTCTTAAGAAACTGCCAGCGTCAGGAGCCGATGTAATTGAGTTAGGAATGCCCTTTTCAGATCCTATGGCTGATGGTCCGGCCATACAGGCGTCTAGTAAGCGCGCTTTAAAAGCTGGTATAGATTTAAAAAAAATTTTTTCAATTGTCGAAATTTTTAGATCCGAGGATACTGAAACACCCATAGTGCTTATGGGCTATTTTAACCCGATTTATATTTATGGGATTGAAGCATTTATTTCTGATGCAGAGTCCGCAGGCGTTGATGGGTTAATTATAGTTGACCTGCCACCAGAAGAGCCTGAATTGCTACATATAATGGAAAATTCCAGCCTTCAATTTATTTATTTGATAACACCCACCACCAATGACGAAAGATTGCTAAAAATAATAAAGCATGCAAGTGGTTTTATTTATTATGTTTCGGTTACTGGAATTACAGGAACCAAAACAGCTTCTTCTGAACACGTAGAATTAGCTCTCTCCCTAATTCGCCGCTACACTGATCTCCCAATAGCGGTTGGCTTTGGTATAAAGACGCCTGAACAAGCTGCGAAAATGGCTAAATACGCAGACGCTACCGTAGTCGGGTCAGCGCTGGTATCGCGCATTGAAGACAACTTAGATGCCAATGGTAAGCCGACATCGGCTTGTGTGACCGCTGTACTAGATTTTGTCGGCCAAATATCGGAAGGTATCTGTTCAATTTCCAAAAATGCACAGGAAAATGCTGCTGAATAGTTCGGATTTAGTTCAACGACTCAACCGGCTTTATCCAAAAAAAATTGATTTGTCATTGGGGCGCATTGAACGACTGCTTAAAAACCTGGGTAACCCTCATGAGCACCTTCCCCCAGTCATTCATGTGGCCGGAACTAATGGTAAGGGGTCTTTAATTTCATTCATGCGTGCAATTTCAGAAGCCGCTGGTCTGAAGGTCCATGTTTATACCTCTCCCCATCTCGTTCAATTCAACGAACGGATTCGAATAGCTGGTGATATCATTTCTAATGATAAGTTTATTGCCTTGTTGGATGAATGTGAGCTGGTCAATGAAGGTCACCCGATAACATTTTTTGAACTTACAACGGCAATCGCATTCTTGGCGTTTTCACGAACATCGGCAAACTTGGTGTTGCTGGAAACAGGCCTGGGTGGGCGGTTGGATGCGACAAATGTCTTAACTCGACCTGCTGTGACTGCGTTAACACCTATTTCAGTTGATCATGTTGAATTTCTTGGGTCTCATATCACAAATATTGCAGCGGAAAAGGCGGCCATTATGCGTAGGGGTATCACCTCAGTCATTGCAAACCAAGAGCCTGAAGTTAATCAGGTTATTGCAGCCATTGCATCCAAAGTGGGTGCACTTTGTGAGTTTCAGGGCCAGGATTGGGATTGTGGGATACCTGAAGATAAATTTAATATTCAAACAAGTAGTCGAAATTATTATTATTCACTTCCGAACCTTCAAGGTGTTCATCAACTACAAAATGCAGCGCAGGCTGTCACGTGTTTGGACGCTTTAAAAAAGGTTACATTTTCTCATAAGCATGTCGAATTTGGTTTACTAAATGCGAAGTGGCCGGGACGTCTGCAACAACTAAATATTGGACCCTTGATGGAGAGCCTTTCTACCGGATGGGAGATTTGGGTCGATGGTGGGCACAATGCTGCGGCAGGAACCATTCTAGCTCAACAAGCTCGCATTTGGAGCGACCGACCTCTCTTTGCTATTTTAGGGATGATAAAGACAAAAAATCCTGGTGCTTTTATTGCGCCATTATGTCCTTATCTTGCCGAGATTATGACGGTAGAGATTGAGGCGGAGGAATCCACGATAAAAGCGGGAGAGCTTGCTTTATTGGTTAATGAAAAAGGTTTAAGAGCAATACCCATGCCATCTATTAAGGCGGCAATCGAAAAACTTATGATGCTGTCCCTCAGTCCGGCGCGTGTGTTGATTTGTGGTTCTTTGTATCTAGTAGGGCAAGTTTTAGACAAGCATAATTAACAGATCATTCTATTTTGTTGGCATGAATATGATTGAAAAAGGAAATACATCTAATCAAAAATTTCTTGAATAAGATCGAGAATTTTCAACCAACGCCCAACCTTGCGTACTTCCTTATAGCACTTGCCACCTTTTTATGGGCGACGAGCATTGTAACTATTAGAGGTATTCATGAAGAAGTTCCTCCTCTAGGACTTTCATCATTGCGATGGTTTTTGGGTGTGATATTTTTACTGCCGTTTGTCTGGGTAAAATTATTTCGTAAGTATGAGCTCATCAAACGGCACTTTTGGTGGCTTTCCTTAATGGGTGTGCTTCAGGTCGGTAGTTCTACAATGCTGGTGGTGGGTGTAAATTTTACGACAGCAATAAATGCGGCTGTTATTAACGCAGTACAACCAGCCATAACGGCAATTGCTGTATGGATTATGACAAGGGATAAAGTAACTTTAGGACAAGGAATAGGCATAGTAACGGGATTAATTGGCATCATGATTATTGTTAGTCGAGCCGATGTAATGAGATTTTTTAGATTAGACCTAAATATGGGAGATGGTTTTGTTGTTCTTGCAATTATCGGTTGGGGTTTTTACGCCTCTATGATGAACCGTATTCCGCGGGAACTGGGAATGACGACCTTTCTTTTCCTAACTTTAGCCACAGGTAGTTTGGCAAGTTTGCCATTTTACATTTGGGAAAGTCTTAATGTTAAAACAGTTCCTTTCACGTTTGAAGCGATAATCGCGATAATATTCCTAGGTATCATAGTTTCAGTATTTTCTATTTACATTTGGAATGCCGGTATCAGATCCATTGGAGCTAACAAAGCATCCATATTTTTAAATTTGATCCCGGTATTTGGCGCAATATTGGCTATCTTGTTTCTTGGAGAGCACCTATTATCATTTCACTTTATTGGCGGAGCTTTAGTCTGCTTAGGAATGACACTAGTCATAAAGCTAGGTAGAAATTCGCCAGAGATACGTTAGCTCACCATTCAAACCCGAATCATAGGGTGTTGCTGGCGTGGATTCGTCGGACATCCATGCAAGCTCTCGTCAAATAGACGAGTTCAACATTAGTCTTTTGGGTAAGGCAAACCCAATAGGTTCAATATCAAATATTACAAATATACTGGTTAAATTACTGACTCCACCCACTCCTTAAGCTTACTCTTCGGCAAGGCCCCTACTTTGGTTGAGGCCACTTCTCCGCCCTTAAACAACATCAAAGTAGGAATACCTCGTACGCCGTATTTTGAAGGTGTTTCAGGATTTTCATCAATATTGATCTTGGCAAGTGACACCTTTCCTTCTAATTCTTCGCTAATTTCGTCCAGGGAAGGCGCGATCTGTTTACATGGGCCACACCATTCCGCCCAAAAATCAACTAGAACAGGTCCATCAGCCCGCAGGACATCGAGTTCAAAGGTGTCGTCGGTAACTTGCTTAGCCATGAGGTTCAATCCTATGAGTGATTTTGGAAGTATTTATAGAAATTACACGTATTCAGCCTGAATCTATTTATGCATGTCTAAGACGTCAAGGTGAATAAGCAGCTAATAATTCTGTTTTGAGGTGCATCAGATTTGGTCCATTCGTCCACAACAAAAGACACTCAATTTTACGCCCAGGGTAAATTCGTTCGAGGGCGACTTTGTAAGCTGACATTTGACGCAAATAGGTTTCAGGTACGTCCATAGGATCAGTCGGTGGAAATTGGTTCGTTTTGTAATCAACAATCATAATCCGATCCTTTTGTATCACCAGTCGATCGATCTGGGCGGATATAACCTTGCCGTTTACCTCACCCACTAAAGGCACTTCCGCTCGGGATGACAAACCAAAAATTGTATGAAATTTTGGATCGTTTATGACGGCTAAAGTTTCTTCTAAAATCTTAGCTTGTGCGTTGTTACTTAATTTATGAGTGTCTAGTGTCAAATATCTCCGAGCGGCTTCCCGCCTAGAACCATCAGCCACATCTGGCAGCGTTTGTAGCAATCTATGAATAATGTTTCCTCGGTTAAAGCGCTGACTTTTATCATCGCTTAAGGGGGAACACGCAGCTGGTTCCAAATTACTTGAATAGGAGGGTATAAGGGGTAAATGTGTGATGGGTTCATCCGGTGCTGGTGACAAGGCCCATTGATCAAGCTTATGTGTAATGTTTTCCTTTGCTGCCTTAACAACCCTGACTATAGATTTTTGAGGAGATGTAATTCGTATTATTTGATTATCGCTGGTTTCCTTTAACTCTGTTAACAATGGATCCTCAATTTTTTTTCCAATCCTAGAGATTTCCATTGCCATTTTATTGTACCAGCATTCTTCTGAAACGGCCTTTTTTGTGTGCCACCCACAGATATAAAGTCGATCCTGAGCACGTGTCATAGCAACGTAAAGAAGTCTTCGATATTCTTGATCCCTTTTGTTTATCGCTTTCTTCCGTTCCTCCTCGGCAATATTATCAAACAAGCTTCTTCTTGGTGGCCAAATAAATGCAATGTCACCACCTCTTTGATCTTGTGGCCATAAAAGCGGGGGTAAATGGACAGGCATCTGCATTGTATCGGGAAGAAAAACTATAGGAGCTTGCAAACCCTTGGCTCCATGCACGGTCATTATGCGGACTGCTTCTGGTCTTGCCTGTTCAAGGTCACGTTTGATTACTACGTTGCCAGCCTCCATCCAGTCAAGAAAACCTTCCAAAGAGGGAGTGTGGTTCTGTTCATAAGCTAGCGCCAAGTTGAGAAACTCGGAAATTGGGTCAGCGGCTTCGGGACCGAGTCTAGATAGGATTTTTTTTCGTCCTTCCTTCGCATCCAGAAGGTAGCTGTAAAGTTCAAAAGGTGTAACAAAATCCACCTTAGACAGCATATTAGACAGAAACTCATATGCCTTTTGGAACATGTTATCGTCACCAAAGCGTGTATTTAGTTCCTGCCAAAGAGATCCAGATCGGTTGTAAGCGAGATCAAATAAATTTGTTTCATCAAATCCGATAAACGGACTTTTCAGTACGATAGCCAGCGTCAGATCATCCTGCGGCAGTAATAAAAAACGTCCCAATGCCATGAGGTCCAACACAGAAATTTGTTCCGTTAACACCATGCGGTCGTTGCCGGCGACACCGATATTACGAGATTTCAATGCCCTTACTAATTCTTCGACAATTGTGCCACGTTGACGCACTAGAACCATGATATCACCAGCTTGAATGGCCCGACCGTGCGATAAAAGATGCTCCTCATTTTTGATCATACGGTGGATACGTTCAGCAATTAGCCGTGCAAGCCGTGTGGGGGGTGAATCGCGTTGAATACGTTCAATCGGGGGTTTCCAAGCAATTGGTGTGTCAGCCTCTCGCGGTTCAACGGGGGGCCAAAGCTCCACAAGGCCACCATCCCCCGCCCGGGCCGCTTCATGTGTAATGACATTCCCGTCGAGCATGACCCCATCTTGGGCGCCAATAGCTGTGAAGACGGCATCTACAGTCATCAGAATAGCAGGCGTTGATCGAAAGGATACCGTTAAATTAACTTCCCGCCAATTATGTCCAGCGTTTGAAACCCTTTCGCGAAAAAATGATTGCATTGCCAGGAATTCCCCCGGGTCAGCACCTTGAAAACTATAAATCGACTGCTTTAAATCACCAACAGAAAAGACGGTGCGTTCATTTTCTTGTGCGCTGTTCCCTACAGTGAATTCATCTACCAAAGCCTTTATTATTCCCCATTGCTCAGGACTGGTGTCTTGAGCCTCGTCAATCAGGACGTGATCTATCCCTCCATCCAATTTAAACAAAACCCAGGGCGCTATCCCTTCACGATTTAGGAGACGCCCAGTTTCCTGGATTAGGTCATCATAGTCGATCAGGGAGCGTTGCTCCTTTCGTTTTTGATAAGAGGTCAAAAGTGCATCAGAAAAGTGTAGAAGAGCCTCGGTAGTTTCGACAATTATGGCGGAACGGACCCGCGTCAATATCTTAGCCAACCGATTTGCTTCTTCTTCAAGTATATCCTTTACATCAGGATTGGCTTCCTTAATTTTCTTTGTAACTAAAGATTTTCTGATTTCAATGGGGCCGGTATATCGCGCAGCTGTGAGGAATGCGTCAGCATAGAGTTCAAATTTTTCTATGGGGTTTTTATCACAATCCAGCCAACTTTGGATCTTCTTGGCCCGTTCAACATCAGTTTTCGAACCGGTAGATAATATCTCTGCAGCGTACCGAAGGCGTGGCGTATCATTGGTGTGGGAGGTTAAAGCGCTGGACAATATGGTCTCTGATGTTTCTTCTTCATCAACCCCCATCAACTTACGGACGTGTTGAAGAATTTTTGCTATGTCTCCATGCTTAATCAGCAAACGGTGCAGACGCCCTCGGGCAGCGGTCAAGGATGCCAAAAGGGTTGGAATAGATGCCTCGTGTGTGTGACTGGTAATAACAGCAAGTGCGGCAGAAAGTATTTTTTCTCGCCGGGTGTTTGCACGTGCAAGAACGTCTTCCCTTGCTTGTACCAGTAGCTCGTTCGTATCTCTTTCATCCATTAGCTTAAAATGGGGTGCAACACTTGCTTCCAATGGGAAACGTCTAAGCAAAGATTGACAAAAAGCGTGAATGGTTTTGATTTGCATCCCGCCAGGTGTTTCCAAAACTAGGGCAAATAACTGTCTAGCTCGTAGCATATGGTGCTTACTAGGGTGCGTACCGGTAAGTTGGTGGAGTTCAATTCTGAGATCCTGATCTCTTATCGTTGACCATTTGCCAAGCTTTGTGGCAATGCGACCCTCCATTTCGGCGGCAGCAGCTCGAGTAAAAGTTAAGCAAATTATTTTCTGCGGATCATTTCCCGCGACTAATAAACTTAAAACTCTATCTGTCAGAACCTTTGTCTTACCAGTCCCAGCAGAAGCTGATACCCAAACAGACGTTGTTGGGTCTGATGCACTGCGCTGTGACAAGACGGCCCTGTCAACAAGGCGTTGATCTGGTTCGCTCATTCTTCATTATTTTCCGACAACATATCTGATACACCCCATTCCTTGACGCGAGCTAAATGCTCATAGTCGGAATATTTTGGTGCCTGTTCTGGTCTTGGTCGAGCTTCATAAGGGGTCTCCTCTTGGTCGAAAGCTTTGATCAAGTTTTCCAAACCTTCAATAGCATCTTTCGCAAGCTTATGAATATTCTCTCCGGCACTAGAAATTTCACCAGCAGGCGTGCCTCCTTTTAATCGCCAGTAATTAAGTGCAGAGACGTTATTTCCTAAAATAGATTTGAAGCCACCCGAATTGGCAATTGCGGCTTCCAAGGGGAGTTGAGGTGCAAATCCTGCCGATATTTCTTTTTGTGTTGGTGGTGCCCCTGTTTTGTAATCGATGATACGTAACCGTTCATTTTCGAGACGATCTATCCGATCCGCAACGGCGACTAGTGTAAATGGACCGTGCTGCCCTACCAGTTCTAACTGTCCCTTAACTTCAGTTTTGATGTCAACTATTTCTGGCCGCGCGGTTCTTTCTTGGTCAATAAACCACTTTGAAATACTCAAAAATCTTGGCCACCAAAAAGCCCAAACGGCGGGGAAATTTGTTATTACACCAAACTTTTGACGTCCTAACTCGATCAGGATATCTTCGGCATTGTCGGGCAATGGTTCGCCCGGACGGGCTGGGCAAGTCTCAGAAAACTGGCGGAGAATTTGGTGGACTAAGGTTCCATAGTCAGCGGCTTCAAGAGCCAGGTTAAGAGCCGGTAATGGTATCAGTTTAAGGATATATTTTGCATAGATTGAATACGGGTCACGCATCCAGGTCTCCACCTGTGTGACTGAGAGTTGTCTTGGGCGCGCTGAAACGGGGGGGGTTGGCGCAGGAGGTTTGATGCTCTCCATTTTCTTTGGTTTATCCAAAAGGGCTTGCAAGTCCTTCCAAGGGTGCTTGGGACAAAGAACAGATAATAAATTATGTCCATCAAGTAGCTGAGTAATGCGCAACAGCCATCGGGCTGGGACGGTCGGCGTTCCTCGTACCCGCCGGGAACGGGTGAGGGCAACACTTGGAGCACAAAAAGCCTGAGTGAAATCGTGGGCACTCAGGCCTACACGATGCTCCGGGAGAGGCAGGCCAAATTTTTTGCGCATGGGGCGGCTCATCCACGGGTCTGCACTGGCCTCTGGCGGCCAGGCACCCTCATTGAGCCCTCCCAGGATCAGCAGGTCAGCCTGTTGAAATCTCGCCTCTAACAATCCCCAAATATGTAATCTTGGATGAGTCCTATACTGCTGTCTTACCCTCCGAAACGACATCAACTTCTTGAGTAAAGAGGGATAAATTGATCCTGGTAGATTGTCGATGGCGTCGGAAAAACTCGCCAGTTCGGACATAAATTTCGACAAGGTTCCTCCAGTAGTACCCGCCCATAGGCGTTCTACTCCTGTTTCTGTATTGCTGGTCGCAAGATATTCTGAAAACTCTATATGGGCTTCCAGGATAGAGCGAAAAGTAACGTCGCTTCTCGCTGATAATTGCGAAAAATACTTTGATCGTTTCTTTAAACTTTCGAGAAACTCTTGAAAATCAAGTTGGCTATCTTCCAGTACGGCCAACAACCCATCGATACCAGGTTCTAGTCGGGATCCGCGTAAAACCGACACTTCAAGCCGACGTATTAGCTCTCTCAACTTAGCAGGAAAATATCCACAAGCGGCAATTGGATGCTTGCAAACTGCCAGAAGGTCAACTGGCTTGAACTGGCCAATTATTAGTTCAGCGGTCAAGCTTAAGAATATTCCTGACGGCACGCTGGACAAGGGCTGTCCAGCGGAGTCGTCAATCTCGATGTTCCAACGATGCAGCTGGCTTTTTACCCGTCTAGCTAATTCTCGGTCAGGAGTAATAAGAGCTGCTGTTTTGCCTTTCCTCTCTAGCGTTTGCCGCATCATAAGGGCAACCACGCCAGTTTCTTCGTCCAGGTCAGCGCATTCCACATATTCCACATCTTTGAACCCGTGGTTTAGCGATAATTCAAGGTGTTGCCACATTTCAAGGGAAGAGGGTGGACGTAAAGCAATATTAATCAATTCCGCCCTACTGGTTTGATGTTTTTCAAAACCCCGGGCTTCCCAAATTTTTACTTCGTTCAATCTAGCGCCCATTTTGGAAAGAAGGTGTACCATGCCATACTGCGGATGGGTTGGCTCAAGTTTGGTTAGCTCAGCTTCACTCAAAGTCTGATCCAACCCAGGAAGGACCACACAGCCGTTTGGAAGCCTTGAAACAACATTCAGCAAATCCGCAGTTGCGGGTATGCTTCCTGTTGATCCGGCGGCAATAATGTAGCCTTGGGGGGGAGACGTTTTCCAAATACTAGCTTGTCTTTCAAGCAGCTTGTTTTGCCGGTCAGCAGGGTCCAGGCAGCCGTATTTATCCAATATGGCCGGCCATGCCTTCGTAACTATTTCCAAAAATTTAAGAGTAATTTGCCAGTGTTCGGCATAGTCCGCCGGCACAATTTCTTGTAGGTCTTTGAATGACAGACGGTGTGTTTGGACTTGGTCGAGCAACCGCCCTAGGTCTGCTGCTAGGCTAACAGCTTGATCAGCAGAAAAACATTTTTGCGCAAATGCTTGCACCAGTTTTGTTAATAAAAGCGTTCGCTCGAGATCTGATATAGCGGGTTTTATATCAACTCCAGCCGATAAACTCGGTTCTTCCCATCCGGATATCGCTTGCTCGTCGGTATCAAGATTACCTAAAGGAATTAGCCGCGGCAATAAAAGCGGCTTTCCGGAGGATTTTCTAAGAAAGGCGTCTCTCAGGGTTTTCACAGCCCGGCGCGTTGGTAATAAAATTGTAAAGTCCGAGAGTTGGGTATTGGTTTTTTCAATCTTATTGTTTAGTCCATCGGCAAGCGCGTCGACAAAGGGTAACCCAGCGTGGATCGTGTAAATATTTGTTTTAGAAGATTGAATGTTTAACATGATCCTTAACTTATCTGTGCCGGGTGCTAGGAAACCGCCGTTGAAAATATGCCTCTGCCTGGTTTAACCCGTCGTCGGTGCCGATGTGGAACCAGTCGCCGTCGTGAATTATCCCAAACAAACGTTCTCCTGCAATTGAACGATCGTAAAGGTAGTTCAGTGAGAAAGCGCTATGGGGGTCGTTTTTGAATAAACGCGGATGAAGAAGTTGAACACCTGTAAAAACGTAAGGGGAAACTTGTTGTTCAGGTTGTTTTGACAGCATTCCATCGGAATCAACTAGAAAATCACCAACTCCGGAATAGCCGTAAGCCTCCACGGTGGAATGAAGTAGAAGCAGACCATCCATTTTACGTTCATTCCAGCACCTGACTAATCGGCTTAGGGCAGAAGTTGGGCCGTCTAACCATAAAATGTCCCCATTAAGTACAAAAAATGGCGCATCACCGATATGTGATAATGCTTTTGAAACTCCGCCACCGGTTTCCAAAAGCTCATCAGATTCGTCTGAAATGATAATATCTACATCTGTACGACTTTCTATATGGTGTAATATTTGATTTGCTAAATGGTGTATATTAATGATTACTTTTTCTATACCGGCCTTTGCTAAATGGTCGAGCCCATAATCGAGTAAGGTGCGTCCAGAAACAGTCAATAAAGGTTTTGGGGTCTTATAAGTGAGAGGACGCATCCTTTTTCCTAGCCCAGCCGCTAGTATCATTGCTGTTTTGGGTGAGTTATTAGTCATTTGAATTTGTCAAGTAGCGCTCTTCCTCTTAACTCCGGTTTAATAAACCGATCGAGCCAAATTTTGAGAGGTAATAATATTGGAGAAGAGCAAGCTTCTTCAAGCAGTTGCCACACTCTTGGAATGTGAGACAAATAGGCAGTTTTATTATCACGAATCGCGAGACGTGAAAAAATCCCGATGACCTTGCAGTGGCGTTGCGCGGCCAGAACTACAAATGCTTTGCGAAAATCATCCGGATCTAGATCTGGAAAGGCTAACAGGTACCTTTGTCGAAGATGTTTAACCATATTAGGGTTGAGATCACGTCTTGCATCTTCGAGCAATGACATTAGATCATAGGTTGGTGGCCCTGATACAGCATCCTGGTAGTCAAGCAGTCCACAAGCCGCAATACCAGTTCTGTCCGGCAACCACATTAAATTATCAGCGTGAAAGTCCCGAAGTACCAGCGTGTTATTCATCGTGCGGCACAACGGTAAAAGGTTCTCCCATATCATCTCGTACCTCATTTTGGCGTCACCTGTTGGACGGTTTTTCGCAACTTGCGGAATATACCAATCGGTTAGCAATAAGGCCTCGCGTATTAGAGTTCTATTATCATAGAAATGTAAGCCCGGCGGGATTGCCTGTGTTTGGGGGCGACTATGCAAATCGATTAATAAATCTATCGCACATTCATAAAGTTTTTTTTCGTTGGCGCTCGCTGATATCATAACCGTAAAGGTAGTATCTCCAAAGTCTTCTAATAATATAAGGCCGGCTTCCATATCTTTGGCATAAATTTCTGGTGCACTGTATCCCAATGATCGCAGAAGCTTGGTGATAAACACAAACGGGACCACATTTTCTTTATCCGGTGGTGAATTCATTAAGATCGCCCGCCTTTGTCCCAGTGAGATCCTTTGGTAGCGACGAAAAGAAGCATCGCCAGCTAAATGTGTTTGAATGGCGTTTTTCCAGCCAGAAGCAGCTAAAAACTCGGAAATAATCGTATTTCGATCAGCCATGTTTTTGCTTTTAGAAAGCGTTATTTATTCGGGATTGCCAGGATCTAGGACCATTAATTTTGATTTGGCGGGTTGTGGTTGTTCCGGATAAATGAGTTGAGTAGGAAAATATGAGATTTAGCCTATCCATTGGTAAAAAAGAACCTAGCCGTTCGGGCCATTCAATGAGTGAGATGCCATCTACAAATAATTCCTCAATTCCCAATTCAAAAGCATCTTCGGACTTTTCCAAACGATAGAGGTCAAAATGATGCACAGTTGTGGGGTTTAGATAGTAGCTTTGAACCAAAGTGAATGTTGGGCTCGGGACTTCTCTATTTTCTCCTAAAGTATTGATAAACGCCCGTGCGAACACGGTTTTGCCCGTTCCTAAATCCCCGGACAAAGCTATAATATCCCCAACTTCTGCTAACGGAGCTAGCGTGGCGGCTAAGTGTTGGGTGTCAGCTTCACTGGTTGCAGTTATTTCAAGATTGACATCTCCGAACATACCTTCTTTTTACTGCTCATCCGATGGGAACGAAAGACTGCTTTGGATAATTAATTAAGCATAACCTACTTAGCTTCCCGACAAACACCTTCTATACTCCCTAAATAATTTCCCGATTTTAATAATGGTGTCCTCGGATTTCATAATTGATTTGAGTATTGTAAAACGAAGGCATTTCCCAACCGATGACCTAGAATGGGATCTGCTGGGAGATTTTTAAAGTTCAAACATTATTATGATTTTTAGTAGCGGTAATAATCGGGCTTATATGGACCGTCCTGGGAGACGCCTATGTAATCGGCCTGCTTTGCGGTGAGTTCGGTAAGTTGGGCTCCAAGCTTGCCAAGGTGTAATCGAGCAACTTTTTCATCCAGATCTTTGGGCAAAACATAGACTTTATTTTTATATTTTTCAGAATTATTCCATAGCTCAATTTGTGCTAAAACTTGATTTGTAAAAGAGGCGCTCATAACGAAGCTTGGGTGACCTGTTGCACACCCTAAATTAACTAAGCGACCCTCTGCGAGAAGGATAATCCTTTTACCGTCTGGAAATTCCACTTCGTCCACTTGAGGTTTAACGTTGTGCCACTTATAGTTCCTGAGCGCGTTAACTTGAATTTCCGAGTCAAAATGTCCAATATTAGATACGATAGCCCGGTCTTTCATTATTCGCATATGATCTAAGGTGATTACATCAATATTGCCTGTAGTAGTTACAAAAATATCACCAATTTTTGCAGCGTTGTCCATGGTGACTACTTCGTATCCTTCCATTAACGCCTGAAGCGCACAAATAGGGTCAATCTCGGTTACAAGTACCCGAGCTCCTAGGTTCTTGAGAGAAGCGGCGGATCCTTTCCCTACATCTCCATATCCCGCCACTACTGCAACTTTCCCGGCGACCATAACATCTGTGGCACGCTTAATGCCGTCAACAAGGCTTTCTCGGCATCCATAAAGATTATCGAATTTTGATTTCGTCACAGAATCGTTCACGTTAAAAGCTGGAACTTTGAGGGTACCTGCGCTTTCCATTTCGTAAAGTCTATGCACACCCGTGGTTGTCTCTTCAGAAAGACCCCTTACACCTTCAAGAAGTTCCGGTGTTTTTTCATGCATAACTTGCGTTAAATCACCGCCATCATCTAGGATCAAATTGGGTACCCAGTTTTCAGGTCCCCGGATGGTCTGATCTATACACCACCAAAATTCATCGTCAGTTTCCCCCTTCCAAGCAAAGACCGGGACCCCTGTCTCAGCAATTGCCGCTGCCGCATGATCTTGTGTTGAAAAAATATTGCACGAACTCCAACGAACATCTGCGCCTAGCGTAGTCAGTGTTTCGATGAGAACTGCTGTTTGAATTGTCATATGCAGGCAACCTGCAATACGTGCCCCCCTAAGAGGTTTTTTTTCAGTATATTGTTGACGTAGGGACATTAAACCCGGCATTTCGGTTTCAGCTATAACAATTTCCTTGCGACCCCAATTGGCTAATGAAACATCCGCAACTTTGTAATCAACAGGTATAACCATTATATATCGCTCCAGTATTGCGGGTTCTTAATTAGCCACATTTTGATGGATGTATCAGCAGACGTTACCGGTTACAACAATTATAGGAATGAATTTCGAATTGTCAGGAAATGTGTTCACAATTCTTCAATTTTTTTTTGATAAGGTTGCTAAGAGCTTTAAGCCCTTCAATCGCTTGAGCCCCTGTGGTTTCCAACACGATCTTATCTCCTGGCATGGCTGCCAACATTAGCAGACCCATAATTGAAATTCCAGAAACGGTCTGCCCATCTTTCGAAACAGTGACTTCGATGTCGTAATTACTTGCAATTTTTACGAACTTTGCAGCAGCATGAGCATGAAGACCCTGCTGGTTGTCTATTTTCAAATAGGCTTTAGGCAAAAACCCCTATTTTCGCTGCTGCTTATCAGGCACCGCTCGCCTCAGATTTTGTTATCGATGAGGAGTTGAGAAGCTATATTAATATATTTTTTGCCGGCTTCTTGGGCCCTTGCAACAGCTTCACCTACATTGAGCGTTTTCCTAATACTCACTAGCTTAACGAGCATAGGAAGGTTGACGCCAGCCATTACTTCGATCGGTACTTTAACCATTATCGAGATTGCTAGGTTTGAGGGCATGCCGCCAAACATGTCGGTCAGAACAACAACCCCTGCTCCATCATTTACTTTTTTCACGCTTTGGTAAGTATATCGCTTCTTCACCTTTCCATATCATCATCTGGCCCAATGCAAACGGAAGCAATATTCTTTTGGGATCCTGCCACATGTTCCAACGCGTTAATCAATTCATCAGCAAGTCGTCCATGTGTAACGAGTACCAGGCCAATCATTTCATCTTCTTTCAACAAATCCGGAGTTCCCAAAACCTTCAAATTTTAATGTATTAAGGGGAATTTGCCAATTCGCGGTGTAGTACTTGAACCTTCTGCCCAGTGTTTTCAAACCATAAT
>Ga0209402_10001072_pt1 | contig 31031 bp, 25 predicted proteins | sample ArcticOcean_MG_C_3_FD_187437 | JGI IMG/M metagenome (GOLD analysis project Ga0209402, IMG submission 187437) | Marine microbial communities from western Arctic Ocean - ArcticOcean_MG_CB8_126 (SPAdes) (version 2) | ecosystem: Environmental > Aquatic > Marine > Oceanic | place: Arctic Ocean... | reverse complement strand
CTATCGCTCCTGAAGCAGCATCCCGGCAAAGAAAGCATTGCCATGAAGCGCCGGCATTGCGGATGGAACGACAACTTCCTGCTCCAAGTCCTTGTCCCACAACGGAGTTAGTGTGCGCTGGCCCTGCACCATGGGTCTGTCTCCGAACGAGAGAACATTCAGTCAACCGCTGCCTCGGATTGACCGAAACACGAGAATCTTCGACGACATGAAAATGCGAGCGCCGAATCCATACTGCGCTCGCTTCACAGTAACTTTGCGCATCACGACACGAAAGTTGCATAGGTCTTTTGGACAGCCGACAGCTGGTACAACCCCTGGTGGGTTCTGACGTTTCTCCGCTGCATTGGGGTAGTGGTTCTTGGATTGATGTGACTAGTGGATCGCCAGTTTCTGAACAACACGTCCTTTCTTGCCGCGAATCAGCCACATGTGATTTCGGGGATTCTCATGGAATGTCCGGGAAAGTCGTACGGACGCGGCGACCGATTCCCACTACTTCTTAAGTAACGGTCTTCAAACGACTCAATTCCAATTGAATCCAAACCTGTGGTATTGCCATGCGACTGACTCTTCGCACTCTGCTCGCGTATCTGGATGACATTCTCGAGGCACCGCAGACGAAAGAGATCGGTGAGAAGATTGCCGAGAGCGGCTATGCCTCGTCGCTGGTCAGTCGCATCCGTGAGGTCATGCGGCGACGTCGATTGACGGCTCCCGAGCTTGCGGGGCCGGAAAGTGGCGTCGATCCAAATTCGGTGGCCGAGTATCTCGACAACACACTGCCGCCCGAGGCGGTCGCCGATGTCGAGAAGATCTGTCTGGATTCAGACGTGCATCTGGCCGAGGTCGCAGCCAGCCACCAGATTCTAACACTGGTACTGGGTGAGCCTGTGGACGTCCCGGCGAGTACACGCGAGCGGATGTACGCGCTGGGATCCGAATCGGCAGGGAAGATCGAATCGGACCTTGAGGATTCCGGGGAAACGCCGGCGCCGGACGACGAGATCGCGCCGGTCACACGCCCTGCCAGACCGGAAACGAGTCACCTGCCCGACTATCTACGTCCGGCCCCGGCGTGGCAGCGATTCGGCCCCATTATCATAGCCGTGGTTGTGGGGGGAACCTGGCTGGCGACGATTCTGCGTGACAGAACATTCTCGGAACCGGAATTGGAACCACCACTCGGTGATGTGGTCGCTCAGGCCGATCCGTTTCGTCCGATCGGTCCGGCGGGTTCGCCCACGCCAGAAACCGGAATTGATCCAGGCGTACCAGGGAGCACGCCGGATCCCGCGGAAACTCCGACGGGAATCGCGACGATAACTCCAGCTTCGCCGCCGGCTGTCGCTCTCCCGGAACCAGACCCGGTGAATCCCGGCACGCCGACCGAAACCGAGAATCCAGATTCGCCTGTGGTTGCCACCACGACACCGGCGGAGACTCCCGGCGCCGTACCGCCCACTGCCACGGTTGCTACTGATCCGCCAGCCACTGGGACGTCAACGAATCCGCCGACAACTACTACCGAGTCCGGCGACACGACAGTGACGGTACAGACTGCGGAGATTCCAGAGGTGCTGTACTCCACACGGGACAGCATCCTGTTACGCCGCGACGACATGGGCTGGCAGAGCATGCCGTATCGAGCAACGCTGCGCATCGGTGATCGCGTCGCCGCTCCGGAACCGTTTTCCGCCATCCTGCGAATCGACGAACTTCGCATGACGATCACGCTGCACGGCGGATCGGCTCTGCAGGTGATCGGTGCTTCAGCAGAGCAGGCGATTCAGCTCGCGCTGCTGCGAGGTCGATTCACGTTCGAACGCGAGGATCCAGATGGTGGTTCTGACCCAATAGCGATCGGCGTGCTACTTGCCGCGGAACCCTGTCAGCTCACACTGCCATCCGGTGATTCGCTGTGCGGAATCGAGATTGTCCCCTCGGAGCCCATTGGTTACGAGATTGGCCCCGATCAACCGTACGCCGGAAATCTGTACGTCATTAAGGGACGCGCCGAGTTTACTGGTGTCGTCTCGGGCAACCAGAGTCTGCTCAGTCCGGCGTGGTATCAACTCTCTCCGAAGGAACGGGCCGAGAACGTCAAGTCGCTCAGCCAGTCGCCATTGTTAACGACACCGGTGTGGCTCGATCCCGACGGTCGCGGTCCTTCGACAGCCGTGCGACGGTCTGCAGCTAAGTTCCGGAATGAGATTGACCCGGATTATCCGATTCACCAAAGCATTCCGGGGATCGTGCTGTCGACGGTTCCGTCAATGTCGGAGCTGGCGGTGAAGTGTCTGGCCGTTTCAGAGCTGTCGAGCGAACTGGTTCAGGCACTGGCGAGAACAGACTTTGAGGAATCACGCGCGGCGGCAATTACCGGGCTGCGGCAATGGGTGCCACGCGACAAACAGAATGCCAGGATTCTTAAGAGTGAACTGCAGAAGTCCTTTCCGCCCGATGAAGTCGATGCGATCTACCGGCTGTTGTGGGGCTACGGAGACGATGACGCCCGGAATCAGGCGAAATCACGGATCCTTGTTGACTGGCTCAGTCACGACAGTGTGGTCATCCGGCAGCTCGCGTTTCAGCACATCTTTCGGCTGACGAATGGCCAGCGCTACGATTACCGTCCACTGAACCAGGAGAACCAGCGCAAGGTTTCGTTGCAACGCTGGGAGATGCACCTGAAAAAGAATGGCGGCACACTGCTGCAGTAAACAGACGCAGCTTCGCCGACTGCGACCGATCGCATGTGGCGAGGTTACGTTCTGGCTCGCGTGCCCTGTACGTTGACGCCGCTGCCGATGATCAGGTTGTTCCGCCACGCCCAGCGGTATAGACCGCCAGTCTTTTCTGGCGGCAGAACCTGCAGGTTCTCAAAGCGCGCTTCGCGAAACCATGTGCACAGCTCGTCGGTCGTGTGGTGATGCTGAAACTCGGGAGCGTACCAGTCGAATGTGTCGCAGATGCGGTTTTCCCGGACGGGATGCGTGCTGAAGTTCACGACCTTACTCAGCGTTTGCTTCACCAGCGGAATCCCACCGGCGAATGCACCCAGACGGCACCACGGTTCCAGTCGTTCGGCTGACATCCGCGTTGTGCGGCGTCGCAACAGGGAATTAGTGAATTCCTGAGGTCCCGTGTTGCGTCGGTAAAGCCAGACGGCCATGCGGCCCCCGGGGCGAACCATTTTCGCGACGGAGTCGAAGACCGCTCGCGTGTCACGATCGTGGTGCATGACTCCGATCGAAAAGACGAAATCAAACGACGCGGGCTCGAATGGCAGTTGCTTCAGGTCTCCCTGGACGAGCTTCACGTTTTCCAGATGGCCGCACAACGACGATGCCTTCTCGACGGCTGTCGTGTGATCGGCACCTGCGACTGTCGCGCCGGCTTCGGCGGCGACTTTGCAGTAGCGACCGCCACCACAACCGGCGTCCAGGACACGCAGGCCCGCAAGCTCGGCTAATGGAACGCCCGTCTTGGCGACGAACGTGGCGCGGTCCTCGTCGTCGTGCGCCACTTCATAGCGATTCCATTGCAGCCCGAAGCTGGCAAGGTGTTCCTGGGCGACGAAGCGAACAATACCGTCGACGATCGGCCATTCGGCCGGGCAACTCGTGCAATTGACCTGCTGCTCGTTCGACCGCAGTGGCTGCGAGCAGTTCGGGCAGATGAGCGCGTCAGGCAGACGATTCACTTCTACGATTCCGTGCCAGTCGCCGGGACATCCTGCGGCAGCACATGGCCCATCTTGTCTCGCTTCGTCGCCATGTAATGTGCACGGTGCTGATGTGCCGGCGCGATGATCGGCACCTGCTCTTCGACCTTCAGGTCCCAGGCCTGTTCGAACGACTCCGTCTTCTTGGGGTTGTTCGTCAGGATACGAATTCGCGACAGCCCCAGGTCCTTGAGAATCTGCAGACCGATCATGTAGTCGCGGTGGTCGGCCTTGAATCCCAGTTTGTGGTTGGCCTCGACCGTGTCATAGCCCTCGTCCTGGAGCTGATAGGCTTTGAGCTTCGACGTCAGGCCGATGCCACGCCCTTCCTGCGGCAGATAGACGACCGCTCCAGCGCCTTCGCGGACGATCATCTCAATCGCCATATGAAGCTGGTCGCCGCAGTCGCATCGCAGTGAACTGAGGATGTCGCCAGTGAAGCACGACGAGTGCATGCGGATGAGTGGCGCTTCGACCGACTTCAGGTCGCCCCACACAATGGCCAGAGGTTCCTGTTCCTCGTGCTCGACTCCGTAGGCAATGAACCTGGGGCATCCGTAGTTCGCGGTTTCAATCTCGACTTCCGCTTCACGCCGCACAAGACGTTCGCGCAGACGACGGTATCGAATGATCTGCTCGATCGTGATGATCGGGATGTTGAACTGGTCGGCCAGCTCATGCAGTTCCTGACGGTCCGCCATACCCGACGATTTCTGACTCAGGATTTCTATCAGCACGCCTACCGGTTGCAGACCGGCCATGCGCATCAGGTCGATGGTGGCTTCGGTATGACCAGCGCGACGGAGCACGCCACCTTCTTTGGCTCGCAGAGTCTGGATGTGGCCCGGTTTCACAAAGTCACGGTGCGAAATATTGGGGTCGGCCAGCGCATGAATCGTGATGGCTCGATTGTCGGCACTGACGCCAGTACCGGCGTCGACGTGATCAACTGGAGTCAGAAAATTGGTGCGGAACGGTGTTTCATTGGCGGAGCTGTCCACGATCGGCGTCAGGTGGAGCTGGTCGGCCGTTTCTCCCGTGACTGGTACGCATAGAACGCCAGCCCCGTGACGCAGCATAAATGACACGGCTTCCGGGCTGATCATCTCTGCCGCACAGATCAGATCGCCCTCGTTCTCGCGGTCGGCGTCGTCCACGACGATCACCATGCCGGCGGTGCGAATGGCTTCCAGAGCCTCGTCGATCGAGTTCAGCGTGAAGTTCTGTGCCGTTTCTTCGGATTCAGACATGGGTTCTCAAAGGCAGTGATGCCGGTTCCCGATGCTGGCAAGAGTGAGCCAGTACGGCGTCATGGCGTTCCGTTGCTGTCACCTGCATTCTAAGACACACAACATGATTATGCAGCGTGATCGCGATTCGGCCGTTTCCCGACACGAGTCTGGAGACGCGTGAAGCCAGATGCCTCTTGTGGGAGGCCGTCAATGAATGGTTCGATGGATGCCCGCGAATCGCCGCAATGGCGGCCGTGGCAGAGATCGTTGCAGCACTTTTTCGATCACACTGGTACCGATCTGACCATAGGCGGTCTAATTGTTGCCTCTGTCGCTTTGACGTTCCTCGAACTCTCGTTGCCGGACACACCAACTCGCGGGATCCTGATCGAAGTCAACTATGCGATCACCTGCGTGTTTGCGATGGAGCTGCTGCTGCGATTCGTCGGACGCCCCCGGTGGCGATTCTTTCGCGAATACCTGCTGGACATCATCGCAGTCCTGCCTCTGTTCCGCTCACTGCGGTTTGCCCGCGTGTTTCGATTGCTGCGACTGCTGCGCATTCTGCGTCTTCTGGGCATCTTTAATCGTCATGCCAGCAGTTTTCCGTATGTCTTCCGCCGAGGAGCCATCGAGTTCGCCATGGTTCTCGGCCTGATCATGCTGACTGTCCTGTTCGCCACAGGAGCCGTGCTGACAATCGAACACGACAACGCAGACGTCGACACGTTCGGCGAAGCGTTGTGGTTCAGCATTTACACAATGGTTGCGGGCGAACCGATTCCCGGCCCGCCGAAGACGCTGGCTGGTCACGTGTTGACAGTCAGCGTGATGTTTATGGGCATGAGCGTCTTCGCCATGTTCACGGGAACCATCTCGGCATTCATGGTCGATCGTCTAAGAATGGAGGGCCGTACTGTGCAATGGGAAGAATTCAGTGACCACGTCGTCATCTGCGGCTGGAACCGCAAGGCGGAAATCATTGTCCGCGAGTACCAGGTAGCCAACGGTCGCAGTCCTGTACCGATCGTGGTGGTTGATAAGATAGACGGACAGCTCGAGTTTCAGAACGAATCTCTACGAAACAAAGTTCAGTTCCTGAACGATGATTTCACGAAAGTGTCCGCGTTAACGAAAGCCGGGATCACGCGGGCGAAGACGTGTATCATTGTGTCGGACGCCAATGGAAAGCGTTCCGCTCAGGACGCCGACGCACGGACGATCCTTGCGGCCCTCACGGCCGAACGCCTTAACCCCAACGTCTACACATGCGCCGAGTTGATCAATCCCGAGCACGGTGCGCATCTGGAAATGGGCCGAGTTAACGATTACGTGGTCACGGGCGAGCACAGCGGATTTCTACTGGCACACGCCGCGCTCAATCGTGGACTGATTGGAATCTTCAGTGAACTGCTGACACACGAACGCGGGTCGCAGTTCTACAGCGTTGCGATCCCCGACGCCTGGCTGGGTAAGGATGTGATGGACCTGTTCGTGCATTTGAAGCGTGAGCACAATGCCCTGCTGGTCGCCGTCCACGAACCCGAATCCGACCAGTACAACGTCAACCCCGACCAATACGAATTCCAAGGCGGCGAGCACGCAATCGTGATCTCGTCACAGCCCGTCGAAATCAACTGACTACCATTAGGAGTTAAGAATGGCGGCAAAGAAACTGGCTCCGATTCACCCCGGAGAGATCCTGCGAGTGGAGTTTCTGGAGCCACTGGGCATCAGTCAGTACCGGCTCGCCAAAGAAATCAGTGTGCCGCCGCGCCGCATCAACGAAATCGTAAAAGGCACGCGGTCAATCACTGCAAACACAGCGTTGCGGCTTGCGAGGTACTTCACAACGTCCGAACGGTTCTGGGTGAATCTTCAAGCCCACTATGACCTGGAAACTGAACGCGATCGTGTGGACGCTGGTCTACAGAAAGAAGTTCAGGTTCTCGCGCATGCCGATTGATGGATGCACGGCAGCGGCGAGCGCACGAACTCGTCTGACAGGAAGTACGTTTCAGGTGATGACGTGTCGAGGCACGCCGAGTCAGCGGCCGCGGTTCAGGCGGCTGCGCTGGTTGAGGTGGTCGATCAGGACTTCGGCCAGGTCCCGGTTGGTGTCGACCTCGACTCGCTCGACGCGGTTGCGCTGGCACAGGTCGGTGAAGTCCACTCGGAAATCTTCGACGGCTCGCAGGTAGCCGCGACGAATGTCTTCCGTCTGCGTCAGTAACTGGTCCGGATCTTCCAGACCGTCGAAACGCACCATGCCGTCAAATTCAAAAGTCAGTTCGTCGTGATGCATGATCTGGAACAGCACGACCTCGTGCTGGTTGAAACGCATGAGCTGAAGTGCTGATTCCAGTGCTTCCAGGTCGGTGAAGAAATCGCTGAAGATCATCACGATTTCGCGACGCCGCATGCGGCCGGTCAGTTCCGTCAGACAGGCCGCCATGTCAGTTTTCTCGACCGGTTTGATTTCATCCAGATGCTCGGTCATGCGGATCACCTGGCCCATCGAATTACTGGGCGGGATGAAGCCGCGAATCTGATCGTCGAACGTGCCCAGCGACACCTTGTCGTTCTGCCGGATGATCGAAAAGCCCAGCGTCGATGCCATCTTCGCCGCATATTGCAGCTTCTGATGTTCCGACTGGCCGTAGCGCATGGACGAGCTGACATCCAGCAGCAAGTGGCAGACAAAGTTTGTCTCCATTTCGTACTGCTTGATGAAGTACTTGCCGCGCGTGAAATACAGTCGCCAGTCGATGTGCCGCGGGTCGTCGCCGGGGACGTACTCGCGGTGTCCGGCGAACTCGACCGCGAATCCAGACAGCGGCGACTTGTGGGCTCCAGCCAGATTACCCATGACCAGTCCGCGCGGCTCGACCGGACGGTCGGCGACTCGGCTGAGGGTGGCGGGATCGAGATAACGGGAGAGAACGCTTTTGGCCATGAAACGTCCGTCGGGTTAATGGCGAGGGTCCCGCCTTCCGGCGGCTTGTGGCGTGTTGTTCTTCCGCATGACGGCGAAAGCGGGTTGGATCGTAGCAGCGTCGCGCGGAGGGGCAACCACAGCGGACGCGTGGCGTTCACCTCGTTCTGACACCGGTTGATCTGATTGATCGGATCGTCGGTCTTTGCAGGGTCGAGGTGACCGCACGGGCAGCGCCCGACTTTCTGTCGCGGTCCGCACAGCAGCGCTAAAGCTGGCAGGATGCATAGAGGGAAATTCGGGGAGAGACATGAGCCCGAGCACATGAGGCGGTCGAAGTAGAGATGTGACCCCTCAGATATCAAAGAGTGCACCGACGAACCCACCCCGAAGAGACTGCTTCAAGGACTCCCTGAGCATGACTCGATTGCTGTTGAGCGCCGCTGTACTTGCCTGCGTGCCTGGTGTCATCCAGGCCGAGTTTCCCGGACTGTGCGTGCCGGGTTCTGCCGCGAAGCGCGTCTGCAGCCCAACGTTCGGATCGCGCCTGACTCTGAAGCAACTGTGCCCGCCAACGTGCGCGCCGCAATGGGGTGTTCGGTCTGAAGGCCTGTCATGCCTGATCAGGAAGATGCCCTGTCCGCCGAAATCTTCGTGTCTGACAAAGTCTCCCTGTCCACTGAAGGGTCAGACGTGTGATACGTGTCAGCAGTGCCTGCCCGGGCAGGGCCGATTCGGATGTCTGACACGGGCCAGAGACGGCTTACGCAGACTCATCCCCGGTCGAGTGAAGTCTGTCTGCGGATCCGTCTGCCGTCCGAGCTGGTCGAGATGCGGCAAAGACCCATGCTGTGACATCGACCGTGTCGTGATTCATGTTCAGCCATACTGCCAGCCGTCTGCGTGTCAGCAGCGAGTGGTCATGGTGCCGCAAATGCAGACAATGTGCGGCCCTGCCGCTGTGTGCTCGCCAACGGTGTGTGGCCCTCGACCAGCGTGTGGCGCGTGCTCGACGAATGGCGGCGTGCTGGTGATTCCGGGTCCTGCCCCAACCCCTGCCGCGACGTCACAGCATCAGCTCGACGAACGCCTGAGACGACTGGAAGCAGAAGTCTCGAGTCTTGCCAGTCAGGTGCGGAGCCAGAACGAACGCATTGGGCGCCGCTAAGAGTTCATCCCGCATGTTTCGCACCAGGGCGGGACTCTGACCGTTCCTGCGATATGATCCGCGGCCTCGGCTTCGGATCGAATCACAGGAGATTGCCATGCGACCGTCTGCTCTGCTTTGTGTCGCGCTGATGATCGGTGCTCTGGCTGCGGCAGCGAATCGCGCTCCACAAATCTGCCGGGCGACAATTCAGCTGGTCGATGCCGAGACTGGCGAATCGCTGTCCGGAGTTGTGCAGGTATTCGACGCGGATGGCGAACGCCTGCCATTACCGCAACTGCTGTCGCGCGGACTGGGTTTGAACGGTGACCTGCCGATCCACGACTGGTCGGTGCTGCCCGAGTCAGCAACGGTTGAACTGCCGCAGGGTCGTCTGACGTTCGCGGCGTTCTCCGGTCTGGAAACCGAACGCCTGACAAAGACGTTTGATCTGAGTGATTCCCAGGAAGCGACGATCCGGCTGCCACTGACGCGATTTTATCGTCGACAGCAGAACGACCTGGTCGCGGGCAACACGCATCTGCACATCATGAAGCTCTCACGGGCTGACTGTGATCGCTACCTGACTGAGATTCCTCAGGCAGACGACCTTGATGTCCTGTTCCTGTCGTATCTGGAACGGGTCGATGCCGATCGTGAATACACATCCAACAGCTACACACGCGAAGACCTCGCGAAACTGACGGCCGCGTCCGGCGTGGTGTTCGGCAACGGCGAAGAGCATCGTCACAACTTCACTGGCTTTGGTCAGGGATACGGGCACGTCATGCTCCTGAACATCAAGGAGTTGATTCAGCCTGTGAGTATCGGTCCCGGCATCATGAAGACCGGAACGGACGGCATCCCGCTGACGCGTGGCATTCAGCAGGCGAAGCGCGATGGGGCGACCACGGTATGGTGCCACAATGTGTTCGGGTACGAGGCTGATCCCAACTGGCTGCTGGGGCGACTCGACGCGATGAACATCTACGACGGAGGGCAACGGGCCGGGTTCAAAGAACGCTTCTATCCACTCTTGAATGTCGGCCTGAAGGTGCCGTTCTCAACGGGCACAGACTGGTTCATGTACGACCTGTCGCGCGTCTACGTGCGGATGCAGAAAGCGACCACGGTCGACAACTGGCTGCAGGCACTATCGACCGGACGCAGCTTCATCACCAACGGCCCACTGTTCCGCTTCCGCGTCGACACGACTGAAATCGGCGACACCCTGGAACTTGATCGGCCGGGCAGCGTATCTGTTCTGGGTCAGGTGGAAGGACGGACGGACTTCCAGCGGGCCGAGCTGGTTCACAACGGCGAGGTCATCGCCTCGGCCACAACTCGCCCGGTTGGACAGCATTTCCTGGCAGAGCTGAAGTTGACAGTTCCCGTAGACAAGCCCGGTTGGCTGGCACTGAGAATCCCACCTCCCAATGTGACCAATAAAGGCCCGGCGACTCCCGTGAATGAATTCGGACGCAAGTTGTACGGGCACACGAGTCCGATCTACGTCGAAGTCGATGGCCGGAGTGCCTTCGATCCAAAGGTCGCACGGACCTTGCTGCAGAAAATGAAAACCGCGCGCAGTTCGATTGGGAAGAACGGCGTGTTCGAAGACGCCCAGGCAAAGTCGCGTGTGCTGGACGTCTATGACGACGCAACAGAGCGGCTTAACGAAACGCTGGAACAGCAAGGTCAGTAACGTCTTCCCGTGTCCCGCTTGACCGTGTCGTGGAAGAACTCTCAGTTCATTTGCCGTTGTGGACAATCCAGAACGCATACGAGCGTGTGGTTCTACATTTAATCCGCGCCGTCGAGCACTTGCTGACACGGGTGCCGAATTTCTATCCTCGGTCATGCTCCCCGAAATCGAAAAACTGCAAAAGCAGGTGAACCGTACGGCAGGTCCAGTTGCCTGGCCGTGGAAAGACCTCTCGAAAACCCTCAAGAAGGCGGGCGCCGATCCTGATGCCCTGCCCGAGGACCTGCGCAGCTATTTGTGCGAGGGGCTGTTCGAGGAGCCGCTGAATCTCACGCTCACTCTCTACAGTCGCAATGAACTCGAAAATTCATCACTCACGATGAGTTCTTCCCGCTCGCATTAGCGGCGGGCTACTTCATCATCGGCAATCGAGACGGCGATTTTGTGTGCGTCCAGTTGGCCGACCTCGTGACGTATCTGATTCCCGGGTGGAGCATCACTGAAGGGTTCTTCGAGAAGGAAAAACGCTACAAGAATCTCGGCTCGTTCCTCAAACGCATGGCGAAGGATCTGAAGGACGAACAGAAGTGGGCCGCCGAAGAAGCCGAGGAACGGAAGGCTGCAATAGCGGCTCTCGATCCGGATGACCCGAATGCCATGGACGAGATGGGCCGCACCAGACTCATTCTGGCTATCGAAGAGCATGATCTGGCGACAGTGCGTTCGGAACTCGCACGTGGCGCGGATCCGAATCTGGGCAAACGCCAGACCCCGTTGCATTACGCAGTGGATGAAAAGAGCGAAGTTGCAATTCAACTTCTGCTGGAAAGCGGTGCCGATCCCAATCAGCCACCGGCGAACAGTGAAGAACTTCCGCTGCATGTCGTTTCACGGCGAGGTCATTTTGAACTCGCCAGATTACTCGTTGAAGGCGGAGCTGACGTCGACGCGCTGAGCCGCCGCAGTGAGCGAACGCCCGTCGCATTCGCTATTTCAGGCCACGAGGCGAGACTTGTTCGGTTCCTCGTGGAACGAGGCGCCGACCCGAATGCCATTGGATATCACGGCCGGTTGATTCTCTGCGGCGCCGTGGACTACCCGGACATGTTCAAACTGCTCATCGAACTGGGTGCCGATCCGAATCGCCTGGAGACCAAGAGTCTGCGCCAGCTCCGCTATCGCGACCGCATCTGGAAGGTTCTGATAGAAGCCGGGCTTGAAGTTCAGGGATCCGATCACGCGCGCTTCGCGAGCGCCCCTGATTCCGTGCGTGTGCTGCTGGAAGCAGGTGCGGATCCGAACGCAACCGACGAGAGGGGCCTGACGTGGATGTACCAGAACATCGACTACTCGATGGCTGGCACAAAAAAGGAACGCGATGAAATCCTGGTCACCATGCGCGTTTTTCTGGAAAACGGCGCCGATCCCGACTGGAGACCCGAGCAGGGTGACGATGGCATGCCCTATCTGGTGAAAGCCGCCTGCGAAGGTTGGTTTGAAGGTGTCGAACTGCTGCTCGAATTCAACGCCGATCGGGCGGCAACCGATGACAACGGCAAGACAGCCCTCGACTACGTGGATGGAATTCGGCCGAAGAAGAAAGCGGCAGCGGCGAGGAAACTACTGGAAGAAAAGTAGTTCGTGATCCACTCATGCGCGGCCGCTGGCTACAGCAAGGGGAAGCCGGGTTCGACGCTTCGACTGTTGCCGTGTGGCGACGCGCCACTGGAACCGCTGCAATCGGTGTGCGCGGACAAACCGGTTTCTGCAGCAGAAGTCGCGAGCCTTTCCGCACCCTTATCAACGCCGCACTTTGACTGTCCTCTACCGGGCGGCACAATTGGCGAACAGGTTGTATCGATGACAATCCAAGCTGGTCTCACGATTACGGTGCTTCAATGGAAACCGCGCTGACTGAAAACGAAACCACCGAATCGTCGGATGAAGAACACGATCCTTCTGTGGCCGACGCGTCACTGCTGGAGGACAAGTTCCCCGAGTGGTTTCGGACTTCCGCAGCCGCAGCCGGGTTAGTGGCACTCGTGTCGTTCACCTTTCTGCTCTTCAATCTGCGGCCATTGTGGCACACGGATTTGTGGGGACACCTGAGCTACGGTCGACACATCTGGAACTCCGGTGCGCTCCCGTCAACGGAACCGTTAATGTCGCTGGCGGTTGGTAGTTCTTTCGTGGATTCCAGTTGGCTGTGTCAGGTCCTGGGTTATGGCGCCTGGCTGGTTGGAGGCAAAGCAGCTCTCGCATCCGGATTCGGCGCCGTGGTAGCTCTGGCACTGGGCCTGCTTCTGTTCCGCGTCCACAACCGCACACGCAGTGGATTGTTCGCCACTCTGGCGTTCGGTTTGACTGTCTGGATCAACTGGCATCAGCTCGCGATCATCCGACCACAGGCCATTGGATTCCTGATGTTCTGCGGACTGTTCTGCGGACTGATGCGACGCGACTGGTCAAAGGCGAACTGGTGGCTCGTGCCCGCCATGTTTGCTTTGTGGGCGAACATCCACGGCTCATTCGTTGTGGGGCTGGGACTCCTTGGCTGCTTTACGCTGGGTCGCGCCATCGATGTTGTTCGTCGCAGCGGCAATCCGATGGCCATGTTGCATGACGTCAAGGTCAGCCGACTCCTTCTGCTGACAGAACTGGCCGCCGTCGCGACGCTCATCAATCCATACGGTCTGGGGCTGTATGCCACCGTACTGACGTTTGGCAGCCACCCGAATCTGGCATCGATCATTGAGTGGCAGCCTTTGACCATCAGTATGGCTCAGGGACAGGCGGCCGCTGTCGCCGTTCTACTGTTGTTCTTTGCGTATCGTGTCAGCCCGCGGCGAGTGGCGTCCGCCGAAGTGCTCACCTTGACCATCTTCGGTGCGTCCGCGCTGTGGACATCGCGAATGATTATGTGGTGGGCTCCACTTGCCGCCGTCCTGATCGCACTTCACGGTGCAGCGGCCTGGCGAAAATGGCGTGGACTGGGGCTGAGTCTTGAACCGGCTCCCCGAGCGAGCATGTGGACGATCGTCTCCATCGGCATCAGCCTTGTTGTCTTCCAGCTCTCGCACGTCGGCGGTGTGGCAATCGCTGCCATCGCCGGCAAGGACCCGTCTGCCCGGGCTGACAAAGTGGCCCTCAGTCGGCTGACACCGGTCGGTGCCGCTGACTTTCTGGTGGAGAATCCACCACAGGGACTGGTCTTCAATACCTACGAACTGGGCGACTATCTGCAGTGGGCTGGCCCGGAAGAAATTCAGGTGTTCGTGAACTCGCATGCCCACCTGGCTCCACCGGATGTGTGGAATGCCTACATGAATATCATCGAACGACGAGCCAACTGGCTCAGCATGCTCGACCGATATGGCGTCAACGCCATCGTGCTCGACAAGCAGTATCGCGCCCCCATGATCGACTCACTGTCGCAGAATGAAGACTGGCGTCTGCAGTTCAGCGATGACCGATCGGCTGTGTTCTACCGTCACAAGCCGATGTCCATTACGGACACCAGTCGGTAGCGGGTCTTGAACAGTCATCAGTTCAATAAGTAGTAATTCTTCGCCTTTTCGAGGCTTCTATTATGGCTCAGATGCGTGGACCCAATATTGTCTCAGTGCTTGCCGTGCAGCTGCTTATGCTCGGCGCATTCGGCGCCGCATGGGCGACCATGTCGGATGATGCCCATGAAGAACTGCGAGAACTGGTTAGCGGCGAGACCAGCTACCGTCCGGTGTCAATCATTCGGAACGTGCCACTCGTTGTCACGCCGCAATACGACGACCCGGGTGTCGTCAGCGACGAAGAACTGGCAGCAGTGCTAAAGCAGATGCTGCCACGATTCGACCCTTCAAAAATGAAGCCGAATTACATCGAGCATGCACTGCGAACCTGGCACGCCAACGCCGAATTCCAGGACCCCTCGGCCATGTCCGGCGCTGACATGCGCGACTTCCTGATCGATCACGGTCGGTTCATGCTCTCGTGGGGCGTCGACACGCCACCGCTGCTTGAAGACCGCAACACGGGCGTCTACATCCGCTGGGGACGCGAAGCGGGCGCGTCGTACCATCATGACCATACGCTGGCCTGCCTGACGGAAGCGCTCGTTCCGCTAAACCACCCGGTTCGTACGCCGGGGCGTCCGAACGCCACAATGCAGGACGTCGTCGAGCAGGCGATGTACGACTTCCAGCTCGACGAACGCGAGACCGAATGGTCCGCGATGGCATTCGGCCTGTGGCTGGCGCCCACAAAAGAATGGACCAATGGCAACGGCCGCAAACTTAACTTTGATCTGATCGCGCGACGTCAGATGCGCGGCGGAAAACGGTACGGCGTCTGCGGCGGCACGCATCGCGTGTACTCGTTAATGGTGCTGGTTCGACTGCACGACCGCTTCCAGGCCGAGACGGGCGAAGGCATTCTCTCCGACGAAGTGCGGGCCGAGGCCTATGCCTATCTGAAGTCGGTACGGGACATCCTGCTGGTCACACAGTTTGAAGACGGTCACTGGCCCTACACCTGGCCGACCGGTGAAGAGTCGATGGCGGATGACAACCCGGAATACCAAAACGTAATCGCGACCGGTCATCATCTGGAATGGCTCGCGATCGCTCCGCCCGATCTGCATCCACCGCGTGAGATGATCGAAAAAGCCGCCGACTGGATCATCGAGAACACGACGTCGAAGACGCACGAAGAGATCATGGAGTCCTACACGTTCTACAGTCATGTGGGCAACGCCCTGGCATTGTGGCGCAGCACGACTGCTCCCGATTTCTGGATGAAGTGGGAGAAGGAACATCCCTGGCAGCCTGAGCCGGAAAAGGCTGAACCCGCTGCGAACGACGCCGACCCGGAGTCGAACGACGACGCGGCTGCCGACAACAGCAAAGAAGACACGGAGCAGCCGACCGATGACGCTGCCGCATCCGAGTCGGCAAAGTAACATCAGGCATCAGTATCTGTGGGCGACGCACACTCCGATTGCCTGAGGCAGCGACACTGATTCGCGCTGCAGGCGATGACCACGCATTAAAGTAAACTGCTGTATTTGGACAGCGCCACATCTGGAGTGCGACGATGCATCGTCGCATTCAAATTCTCTATTCGCGGCGTAGCCGCTTTATTCTCTCCGGCTCGTAAGTGCGGGATCGCCGGAAACGCCTGCGCTGCGGTGAAAATGGGAAAGCGGTGATGCATCACCGCAGTCCAAGGTGGCGCTGTTCAACTAATCTCCGCCGATTGGTTTAGTGATGATCAGCGAAGATCAGTGTTCCACTTTGCACCCACAGAGTTCTTACGTGTTGGTATGAACTCGTCAGCGCGTTGCTCGCGACAGTCACGACGAGGCTGCCGTCAGCTTTGCCCCATCTCGCGTTTGAGTGCCGCGAGTTCGTCTTCAATCTCGGACGCCACCGTTGCATCTACTTCGGACGCCGGCTGTGGTTCGCGTTCTGCTTCACCATCCGGTGCCTGTCCATCGACTGGGTTCTGACGTCGCCGCGCCTCGGCGAGCCGCGCTTCCAGAGCACGGTAGGTGCGAGTCAGATGTTCGCAGGTGTCGCGCGAGGCTCGCAGTTCTTCTTCCAGGCCTGCAACAAGGTCCTCGGCTTCTCGCTTACGAACCAGAGCCAGTCGGGCCTGATCCTCGGCCCCACCCTGCAGGGCTTCGCGAGCCTGACTGTCCCAGTAGCTGATCTTCGACTTGTGTTCGTCGACCTCATTTCGGTTGTGGTCTTCATTCGCCTTCGCAGTTTTCATGCTTCGACGAGCCCCGGCCAGGCCGGTCTCCATCTCGGCGATGATCTCCTGCAGAGCGGCCTGCGGATCGTCCGCCTCTTCCAGCAATCTGGTCAGGCTACAGGTCACGATATCAGTCAGTCGGCTGAAGTAGGCCATGCCGCATCTCCCGAGGTCCCGCGTCACTACACACTCGCGTAACGCACTGGCTTGATTCTGGATTGGTGATGTTGTCTCGAAAACTCAAGTTCCCCTGTCACGACACACGACGTGCATCAGTCATCAGGTTCGTGCGGGTTGAAAATGCCTCGCTGCAACAATCGATCGCTCAGTTTTTCACGAGCCAGCCGCAGCCGGCTCTTGGTCGTCGGCACCGACGTATCCAGGACTTCAGCGACTTCCGGAAGTGAGAGTCCGCCAAAGTGGTGCAATGTAAATGTCAGCCTCTGTTCCTCTGGAAGATCGTCCAGCAGAGCATCGACAAGTTCCGCCAGCTCGCCGTGGTCAACTCGCTGCTCGGGAGTCAGCACGGAACCGGCAACATTCTGCAGGATGTCCGTTTCGTCTTCGAACTTGCCTTTGACCGCCTTGACCAGACAGTCATGCGAGCGGCGGCGCACATTGTCGATCAGCAAATTGCGGGCGATGCGGAATATCCAGCCCTTGAAGCGTCCGACCGGGAGGTAATCCCAGAACATGCGATGGACACGCAGCATGACCTCCTGCGAGAGGTCTTCGGAGAGTTGCCGGTCCCGCGTGTTCTTCAGGAAGAAGCCGAATAGCGGGCCTTGGTGCCGATCGACAAGTTCGTCGAACGCACTGGCGTCACCTTCCTGCAGGCGGACCATTAACTGATCGTCTTCGTTCAGCTCTTCCGGCACGTGCGTCGCTTTCGCAGCTGAAGCAGGTGGTCAGATGACAGCACCATGCCTTCGATATAAATTCAGAACAACATCTCTCGGCAGCAGCACTGAGGCGTAGAACTCTAGCAGTTTTCCGATGGAGTCTGGAGCCATTTCAGCCGCTTCCACCAGTGGAACGTACGCGTGGCAATCACGCCAGTAGTCGCCCGGCAACCAGCCGCGGTACATCACAGCCTGCACCGGCGCGATGCTGAGCGGATAAAGAATCGCCAGAATCACGACGGAAAAGATGGCCCCTCTAACTGACCGTTTCTCAGTTCGGATCTCGTCCATGACCGCTTATCTCCCGAATTGGTCCGTTGCTGGCCGCTCGATCCGCATAGTAAGTAAGATTTCGCTCTACGCTGAGCCCAACTGATTCTGGGATCAATCCGATCGATCACAACAAACAGGCGGCCTGAAACCGTGGCATTGCAACAATCCATCCCCGTAAACCTCAAGTATGGCGATTCGGGCGAGTTCTCAATCGAAATAGATGCCGATCGCGTGGCCGTATTTCGCCCGGGTCCGCAGCCGCATCCGGATGCGGCCGGTCTGATCGCCGCCGCTCTGGCGTCGCCAATTGATCTGCCGACATTGGATCAGGCCCTGGTTCCAGACGATCGCGTGGTCATCGCCCTCGATCGCGACACGCCCTGCGCGGCTGACATCATTTGCGGCATGTGGGCCTGGCTGGAACGCCGCGAGATCCGACCGGACCGCGTCACGATCCTGCAGCCAGCCAGCATCAGCGGCCGTCCGCCGAGTGATCCACGAAAAAAACTGCCGGACGCGGCCCGCGACACTGTAGCGTGGCGAGTCCACGATCCAACGGCGGAAAACTGTTGCAGTTATGTCGCAACAACATCCAGTGGCGCGGCAATTTACCTGGCCCGTGAGCTGGTTGATGCTGATGTTGTCATTCCCGTTGGCGTCACGGCGTTTGATCCGCTGCTCGGTTATCGCGGTACGACCAGTGTGCTGTATCCCGGTCTGTCGACTGTCGATGCCATGCGTTCAGCGATCGGACAGGGACACACGGAACTTGGCCCGAGCGACCAGCGCCCCCTGCGGCAGCTTGTCGATGAAATCGCCTGGCTGATGGGGATTCAGTTTTGCGTCCAGGTCATCGCCGCTGGTTCGAGTGGAATCACGGGCGCGCTCGCCGGCAGTCTTGAGGCCGTGCTCGAACGCTGTCGCGAACAACTCGACGATCAGTGGATGATCTCGATGCCCGAACGCGTCGAAACCGTCATCGTTGCCGTGTCGAACGACACTTGCGGACATGGCTGGTCGCAGCTCGGTCAGGCAATGGCAACGGCGCGTCAACTCGTGAATCCAGACGGACGCATTGTCATTCTCTCGGAATTGTCCGAAGCGCCTGGCGACGGCGTGAGTCTGTTGCGTCAATGTGAAGAGCCGGCCGACAGCCTCCAGCGATTGAGAACCGATAGTCCGGCGGACCTGATTCCCGCGACCCAGCTCGCCGGTGCCGCGAGCTGGGCTCGACTGTTTCTGCTCAGCGACCTCGACAGTGGGCTCGTCGAAGACCTCTTTATGTATCCGCTGGAAGACGCAGTAGAAGTCGCCCGGATCGTTGAATCGAGCGAATCGTGCGCGTTCATCGGATCGGCTCAGCACACATTTGGAATCGTGGATTGAGCCATGCCGTCACAAAACACCGCGAGAATCATCTCAAGCCGTTCGTAGTAACCCGATTCATCGGGTTCGGTCGCGCGGCCAACGATAATCAGCCAACCAGGCAAACCACCACGCTCGACGCGAGAAGAACCGCATAAATGCGGTTACTACAAACCTACTCGCCAAGATGATGCACTGTGTTGTGAATCACGCCGTCAAACGGTTTGCCGTCTGCAGACTTCAGCAGGTAGCGAATCTCCATGCTCCACGTCGGTGCGATGTCGGGCATGACCAGTTCAACAGACAGACCATCGGACGAGACCTTCGCGGCAGTGACCTTAAGTGGTCGCTCGTTGTAGTGTTTTGAGCCGTAATTTGCCGTGCGCTTCAGGTCCCAGACTTTCACGGCGTAGTTTTCGATGTTCCCGGCAGACTTGGGATCCACCGCACTTGTGAAAGTCACCCGCATGCCCTGCTTCGTGGCCTGCAGGCCGACGGGCAGATGCACGGGCTTTTTGGTGTAGCGAATGCGATACAGACCACCGGGCTGATTCTGACTTCCGGCCCAGGCGAACATGCCGCATGTGTAAAGCTGGCCGTCGCCTGGATGGAAACGCCCGCGAATCGTGCCCGTCGGGAACTGAGGCAGCGGCAACGCGCACATGCCGCCCTGCATTTGGCCATTCACTTCCTCGTGCGGAACGACATAGACCTTTCCGTAACCGTAAGACAGATTCAGCAGCGAGCCTTTCAGCGGTCCCCAGCGATCGCTTTCGACCCACAACAGTTCGGCCGGCGAGCGATCGAATGCATTGGTGATCCAGCACAGAGGCTGATCCATTGCCGAGTCCGCCGCGTCCGTGACGTCGTGATAGCCAAACATGTTGCCATAAAAACGTGGCGAGCCGTCGTCGTTCACACGCACCCAATTGATGCGGTTTTTGGGATTCCAGTGTCCTTCCTGGTCGGTGACGATGAACGATCCGTCCGGATTCAGACACACGCCGTTCGCCGCGCGAAAACCGTTGGCGATGATGTCGGTGCGTGAGCCGTCCTTGCTGACTCGCAGCAGCGTGCCGTGGTGAGGCACGACCGCCTTCAGAGCGTGACGCGCCGACTTGGCATAGTAGAAGTTTCCTGCGTCGTCTGTCTGCAGGCCCATCGCGAATTCGTGGAAGTGCTCGGTGACCTGGTGGTCGTTGTTGAAATTTTCGTAGTAATCGGTTTCGCCGTCTCCGTTGAGGTCGTGGAGGATGACGAGCTGGTCCCGACACGTGACATGAATCTTTCCGTCGACCAGTTTGAGTCCCAGCGGTTGAAACAGGCCGCTGGCGATCCGCTGCCAGACCAGCTGCGGGGGCACAGCTTCGGACGTTTCGTCGAGTCCACTCAGTCCCGACACGAGCCAGACGTCGCCGTCCCACGAACACACAGCCATGCGATCGCCGTCTGGGTAGAAATCGAAACCGGTCAAGCGGACCTGGGCCAGCCACGGATTGCTCGCGGGACGCGTCAGCACGTCGACGGTGTATGGTGATTTGCCGTCACCCAGCTCCGCCACGGTCGTAAGCTTCTGCGGCCAGCGAGTCGGGCCACCTTGTGTCAACGCGGACAGATCGATGTCGGGCGTTTCGATGTCGACCAGACCGACTTCGTCCTCGACACCGGCAGTCCAGAGTGAAAACTTAAGCAGTTCCCTCCCGGCCGGAATTGTCAGCAGGAGTGCGTTTCGGGCATCCGCGTCCCAGGCAACGCCCGCAACGCCTGGCAGCAGTCCGGCGGCAAGAGTGGCGCCGGAATGCTGCTTCACGGACTCGCCCTGAATCACCTGAGCGTCTCGTCCTTTGCCCGATGAGTCCTTGGCATTGCCTTCGTGTAGACCCGTCAGCGCCCAGTGTCCGGACAGTGATGCGTCGGCCGGCAGTTTGTCGGAACCGCTTAACTCGTCGGCAGACAGTTGACGCTGGTAGAACCGCACGTCCTGCAGGTCTCCGTCAAAAAACGACTTCGGCTGCGGGAAGTTGGGGTTTGTGAATCCAATGCGGAGGACATGTTTGCCGGTTTTCTGATCGTCATTCAGAACTTTGCTGCCGCTCTGTTTGCCGTCGACGAACAGTCGAACCTGTTGTGTTTTCGCGTCCCAGGTGGCGGCGACGTCGTGCCACTGGCCGTCGTCGACTCGGGCGGTTGAGTTTGCGACACCGACCCAGCCGATGTCGAAGCTCAGCCGGCCGCCGCGGACGAACAATGTCCTTCCTCCGGGAACCCATTTGGGTCCGCGTTCGGTCTTGCTGAGGATTGTCCCGCCTGATTTCGTGCGGATGCGGGCCGTCACGGTGAAGTCCTGGCTGCGAACTTCAAAGTCTTTTCCGGTTTTAACTTCCGCGAAGGTTGATCCATTGAATGCCAGTTTTGCGGCGGATGGTGCGGGCTGCCCGCTAGCTGGCGGCCCGAATACCACGGCGCCGCCTTCCGTCGCGATTTCGGTCAGCACATTGCCCGGTGTAGCACTGCGGGCGACCTGCAGGGTGAGGTCCCGGTCTCTCGGTCCGATGTTGAACGAGCGAACAAAGACGGGCATGTCCTGCGACATGGCCAGCCGCGGCATTTCGAGGATGCGGGTCGAGCCCACTGTGTAATCGATGATGCGTTGCTGTCCGTGGTAATACAGACCTTTGTAGTGCGCCCACTTACGCGGCAAAGGTCCGTAGCGACGGCCATCGCGACCGACGATGCGCGGGTCATCAAAACTGCCCGTCTCCGGATCGGCCCAGCCAGGACCGGATGGGTTGGCAAAGTGCACGTCACCAACCAGCCGCGGATGAATGCCGTGTCGGCCGTTGAAGTGGATACCTTGCCAGTCGATGAAGCCTTTACCGGTCCAGGCAGCCGAAACTCGCAGCGTGTCGTGATCAAAGATCATCCAGGCCGAACCGCGTGAAACTCCGCCCGGTCCCGGATCAACTCGTGTCGCGATGCCTTTGTAGGCGAAGTTGGAACCGTCGTTTCCGAATTCGTACGTGTTGATCAGGCTGTCGCCATAATTCATGTTGGCCCACAGCTCGATGTTCCTCGGCTTCGGGCCGCGCGAGTCGCCTTTCGGCAATCCCGCCAAATACTTGTCGGTTACGTTGAACTGCTGAGTCGGGTTGTGGCTCTTGAGGTACGCCTCACGGACATAATGCACGACGTCATATTTCTGCTGCGGCACCATCCATGTCTGAGCGACCATCATTCCGAAGCCGCGCGTCAGCGTCTGATACATCGTGAACGGGTCGCTGCCGTTCCGGAATTTCCCGCTGGCAAATCGCGGCGATGTCGGCAACGAACCCGGCTGGTCGTGCGTCCCGTGACAGTTGATGCACAGCCGGTTGTAGATGGCCTCACCGCGTTTGAACGCGCCCTGATCGAGGCTGGCAATCATCCCGGCGTGGTCGATCGTCTTTTCGTATTCAGGGATCCGTATCTGGTAGAGCTGCGGTGCCGGCTCGAGTTCCTTCGCTTTCAGGGGGCCACCGTCGCGGACCTCGATCAGATAACGCACCAGATCGAGGAATTGCTGCCGACTGGTCATCTGGTTGACCTGGCCCTTCGGCATGATCGACGTCGGGCTTGCCACCTGGCTATCGATGTCGTCCCTGGAGATTGTGATCAGCTTGCCGTCCGGTCGTCCCTCACGCAGCACGACCGAATCCGGAGTCTCTTTCACGAGCAGTCCCGTAATCGATTTCCCGTCGTTTGTCACAACGATGACGGTCTGAAAACCCTTGCGGATCACCTTTGATGGAGTGAGCAGCGACTCGACGAGAAACTCGTCGGTGACGTTGTCTCGTTTCTCCGAGAGCTTCGGACCAAGCGGTGATTTTCCGGTAACCGCATGGCATTTCCGGCAGGCCATGTACGGCTGATAGAAGACAACCGCACCGCGTTTGGCGTCGCCCGCCTCGCGAGCCGCGCTGACGAGTTCAGCAACCGGCACGGCGAGCAGTTGTTGTTCCAGGGTCGACTGGGCGGCGACAAAGCCAGGGGACAGCAGGATGAATACGAGGGCACAGTAGCGAAACATTCTCTGCTCCAGCGGAAGTACAGCGGCGGAATCAAACAACGATTCTGACGCCGAGGCCGGTTTCTTGCATCCGTAGGCGAATCAGCGAAAGTTCCGCCGATGATTGAGATTACGGACTGCCCCTCTCCCTAACCCTCTCCCCACGGGGGAGAGGGGACTTTGTTTTCACATCCTCACAATGGACTCGCCATGCCAGATACAGCGCGCATCGGAATCGTCACGGTCTCGGACCGGGCCAGTCGCGGGGAGTATGAGGACCGCGGCGGACCTGCCATTCGTGAATACATGAGCGAGGTCCTGACGTCCCCGTGGGAGCCAGTCGCGCGGGTCATCTCTGACGATCAGCCAGTCGTTGAGCGGACACTCATCGAACTGTGTGACGTTGAGAACTGTTGTCTGGTGATCACGACCGGCGGAACCGGGCCCGCGGCACGAGACATTACTCCGGAAGCCACTGAGGCTGTTGCCGAAAAACTGATGCCCGGTTTTGGTGAGCTGATGCGCAAGGTCTCGCTGGAGAAAGTCGCGACTGCGATCCTGTCACGTCAGACCGCTGCGATCCGCGGTGGAGCACTGATCGTCAATTTGCCGGGACAACCGAAAGCCATCTGTGAGTGCCTGGATGCGGTGTTTCCGGCCATTCCGTATTGCGTCGACCTGATCGGTGGTCCGTTTCTGACAACCGACGAGAATCGCCTGGTCGCGTTTCGGCCGAAGAAGAAATAAAGGGCCGCGGATGACGCGAATTCAGCGGATCTTCGCCGAACTCGCGCGAACTACGAAGCGGCGCTTCGAGAGCAGCTCACGGGTTGTGGCATCTGATTCTGAGAGTTCGAACTGCGCCACGCCGAAGGGCACTTCATCGGTCAGCCACAATTCACAGCGGCGGAACGTGGCGTCACTTTCACGTCCGTAACGGACCTGCGTCGCTGCCCGTCGGCAGCGAAACGCATTGCTGCGCAACGGAGTTCGGATGTGTCGCACGGACTGTGGCACGTAGGCGCGATTGCCCGGGACGCCGCGGATTAATGTGAGCACGTCGTTGCGCGTAAGTCGGGCGGCCTCGAAACTAACGAGCTGTTCGGCGGCTTCTCTGCCCGCGTGGAAGGCTTCGATGTCGAGCAGCACTTTCATCGACCAGGCGTCGGAGCGGCCGATGTTCCAATCGAACTGAATGGACTGCAGCTCTCGCTCTTTCCGGACGAATCGCTCCTGACTGGTCAGGCGAAGTGTGTCGGAGCTTCGGCCGCTTAAGCTGCCGGACCGATCGGCGGATGCGTACTCAACCCACGCACCGACATCTTCAGGCAGGTGAGCAAAGATCGTGTGCAACTCGCGGTCGAAGGGGAGCTTTGGCGGTGGGTTTGAGTAGTCGATCCAGCCCGCTTGGTCCATCTGGTCGAACAACCAGGACGATGCCCACGGATTGCGCGCGGCGGCGATCGACGAGAACACCGAACCGGCCAGCAGGCACAGCACGAGGATCAATCTGCCGCGTTTGCGACTGAGTTGTTCGAATGCCGGAACCAGCGACAGCGTCAGGAATGGGACCAGCCAGATCATCCAGCGGAGTCCGAAGGTATTGCCACCGTAGTTGTAGTTCGCCGTGCGCGTCATATAGAAGCCGAGCACGGCGATGGTCAGCAGCGCCCCCATCCAGACGGCCGGACGAAGTCGTGAATACTCCCACCACGAACGGCGGCACCATGTGAGCACGGTCAGCACAAAGATCGGCGTCAGGCTGAAGATGCCGTGATGTCCGATCGTGCAATGCATGAAGTAGGCGAAAGGCGAATCGAGGTTCTGGTCCATGCCCCGCGGCTCATGCCAGTAGCTGCGGACTCCGTCGAGTTCAAACAGATACTTTTCCGTGCCATAGAAAAGGTAGAACGGTTTCCAGCCCCCGGTCGCCATCCAGTTTGTCAGGAAGTAGGCAGCGAGCGGAATCAAAGCCGCAGGTACAAAGTACAGGGCCGTGCGCGTGACCGATCGACGGCACATCAGTACGAACAGCAGCAGTCCGAACAGAGCCGCCGGCAGTTCGCAGCAGGACACAAGTGCCGCCCAGAATCCGGCGAGCGCAAAGTCTGTCCTGCGCTGATTTTCCTCGTTAAGGATCCGCAACGTCGGCGCTATGGCGAATACGGCGCACACGGCGGCGAGCGAATGGTTGTTGAGGACGGTCGCGTAGGGTGTGACCAACGTGCCAAAGCAGAAGGTGCTCAGCGCCAGCAGTCGAGCTGTAGCGTTTCCTGTCGAACGAGTCAGCATGCGGGCCATCACGACGAACGCCAGCGTTAATGGCAGCCAGTTCACGATGGCCAGAACCAGTCGCGTGGTGTCGTCGGTTTGCCGAAGCAGATCGAGTCCCGTGACTTCCTTGACCGTCCAGTAAACTCCAGCCACGGCCGTTGGTATCAGCGGTGGCTTGGTGGAATACAGGTGCCCTTCATGCAGGACCTTGTCGATTGTGGTCCAGCCGGGTCGCGCGTCGATCTCATCGATCTGATACGTGCCGCGTTCGACGAGTGACCAGACGGTTTCCCAGCGCGAACGATCGTTGGCACTCTGCAGCGGCCGGGCCGTCAGCACGTTGGCGAGCAGCAATGCCGATCCGATGGTGATCAGCAACCACTCGGCCGGGCTCGGGCGGGCCTGTGAATCAGAGTTTTCCGGACGTGCGATGTCGGACATCATCCAGTCTGTCAGCGAGAAGTAGGTTCGGACGCGTTCTTAAGCCGGCTGACGTGCCGGGTCCTTGATGAGATGCAGTTCCGTGGGATCGCAAACCCAGCCGCGACAGTTCGGACTTTCGCATCCGCAGGGAATCGCACTCTCCGCCGGCCATTCGTAGTCGATTGTCAGCTCGGAATTCGGCTGGATGTTTCGCAGCGCCTCGAGGACGACTCTGCGGTTTTCAACCGGTTCGTCGTCTTCGTAGTCAAGGAACAGCTTGCAGTTCGATTCACAGGAATGATTCAGGTAACGGTACGGTTCACCCGGTTCCAGCGAACAGCCGTCGCCCAGATCGATGCAGTAATCTGAGCCGTATTCGGGATCATTGATGAACTCACCGGTCACGACACCGATGACCTGTCCCGGGCGGAATCGCTTCGTAGCAAACAGTCCTTTGCCGTGCTTCGCGGGGCGCGGCTCAATAGCGGGTTTCTTCTTCAGTAAAGGCACAGTCAATCCTTCAGAGTGATCGCGCGTCGCGATGCTAATGGGGGATACGTCAGTCATCGCACGGGTGCGTTCCGAGTCCCGCTGGTCGCCGCGTCTGTATCTCGACGCGAAGCTGAATGGCGACCCAGGTTCAATGAGCGATGACGAATGAGGCACTGAGGATAGCCAATGTCGGGCTGGACGGCACGGCAACGGTCGGGAACCAGCTTGATCACTTGCCGTCTGGATTTCTGTGGAAGTGCCCCGTACAACCCGGACGGCAGAGCGAAACGGTCAACGGTGGACCATTTTTCAGACGGGGAATCGATGTCAGACGGGTTTCTGGGGTTTCGAACTTCGTTCATGCTGGATGCGGTCGTGTGTGCACTGGTGCTGGTCGTGCCGGCGATCGTGACCAGTCTGTATCTGGTGAAAGTCCGCAGGAATTATCTGGCGCACCGCAACATTCAGTTGGCCCTGGCCGCGGTTCTGCTGGTGGCCGTGGGTGCGTTTGAGGTCGATATGCAGCTTGTGCAGGGCGGCTGGGAGAACGTCGTGGCGAAACGGGTTGTTCCGCTCAGCCCTGAACAGCTTGCGAGCGTGCAACGAATCCTGTGGATTCACCTGGTGTTTGCTGTATCGAGCCCGGTGTTGTGGGGCGTCACCATCACACTGGCCTTGAAGCGCATCCCCAATCCGCCGGCACCGTGTCCACACAGTCATCTGCATGCAAAGCTGGGTTGGGCGTCGACACTGGATCTGACGCTGACGTCGATCACCGGCCTGTGGTTCTACTACGTGGCGTTCGTCAGATAGCGGTGGGCCGCACCGTGATGTTGCAGACGATACGAGCCCGAAGCGCAAGCGCGTGAACCCCGCCGTATCGCAACCGATTCACTCGCTGGCGCTTCGGGCTTGTATTCGAATCGCGCTCACTGATTTAGCTCTGCACGATTTCGTCGATGACTTCGCCGTGAACCAGTGTGAGACGTTCTTTCCTGCCGAGGTGCAGGAAACTGAGCGCGTCCTGGTCGAGCCCGAGCTGGTGCAGCAGCGTCGTATGGACGTCCCGGAAATGCAGCGGCCGGTCGACCGCGCGTAAACCGATTTCATCTGTTGCACCGACGGCCTGGCCGCCGCGGATGCCGCCGCCCGCCATCCACATTGAAAATCCGGTGTTATGGTGATCCCGCCCCTTCGACGCCTGGGCTTCAGGTGAGCGGCCGAATTCACCACCCCACAGAACCAGTGTCGAATCGAGTAGCCCGCGACGCTTCAGGTCCGTCAGCAACGCCGAGATCGGCTGATCGACCTGGGCCGCCATCCGCAGGTGGTTCTCCTCGATGTCTCCGTGCGCGTCCCATTGCATGTTGCCCGGGCCGCCGCCGGAGACGACGACGACAAACCGTGTTCCCTGTTCGACAAGGCGTCGGGCCAGCAGACAACGGCGGGCGTAATCGTCGGTCGGTTCCTGACCGACACCATACAGTTGCTGTGTCGTGCGCGACTCGCGGCTCAGGTCGAACACCTCCGGAGCCTGCGTCTGCATTCGGAACGCCAGTTCGTACGAGGCAATACGCGCGGCCAGTTCTTCATCATCCGGCGGAGCGTCCAGTCCATTCAGCTCGGCGATCAGCTCGACGGTTCGGCGACGCTGGTCCAGCGACACACCTGATGGCAGATCGAGATTTCTGACCGGCGTGGCGCCTGGTCGGAGCATCGTCGGTTGATACATCGACGGCAGAAACCCGTTGCCGTACATCGGCTGACCCGCTTCGAGGGCTCCGTCGGGATCGGCCATGACGACATAAGACGGCAACGACTCAGCTTCTGCTCCCAGCCCGTACGTGACCCACGAACCCATACTGGGGAATCCGGGAAACGTACGTCCGCCGAACAGTTCGTATTGGGCGGCCGAGTGCACGACCTTGTCACAGTAACACGATCGCAGGACAGCGATGTCGTCAATATTCCCGGCCAGATGCGGAAACAGGTCCGAGACTTCCAGGCCGCTTTCTCCATGTTTCCGAAATCGACGCTGGCTGCCGAGCAGTCGAGCATTCGGCTTGACGAACTGGTACTTCACATCCCCGAATGAAGGCGGTCGCTTCTGTCCGTCGAGTTCGTTGAGCAGCGGCTTCGGATCGAACGTTTCCACATGCGATGGTCCTCCGGCCATAAAGAGGAAGATTACGGCTTTCGCCGGACCTTCTGCCCAGTGCGCCGCTTGTGCAGCCAGCGGATTGCGATCGGCAGATTGAGCATGCTCGGCGTGCAGCATGGAAGCCAGCGCGAGCGTGCCGAATCCATTGAACGACTGCGCGAGAAACTCACGTCGGCCGGATCGGTGTAGATCGGAGAGTTGAGGGCGCTGGACTGGCATCGTGTGCATTTTCCGCAGGACGCGTGACTCGAACACTTCATACCGTAGCCATCAACCTTCGCCGAGTGGTAGCCTCGTACCTGGTATCGAGCTGACCGCGCGTTTATCGAGAGGCCACTGTGACACAGGAATTCGCAGTCTTTTCCATCGGCGAGGCTGAGTTCGCGCTCGATGTAACCGAGGTACGGGAAATCCTCCGTGCGGCATCGCTGTCTCCAGCTCCCGGACATGAAGGTGTCGAGGGGCTGCTGAACCTGCGTGGCGAGGTCGTTCCCGTGATCGATATCCGTTCGCGATTGGGGCTGCCGGCGCGGGAGATCGCCGTCTCGGATTATCTCATCGTTCTGGAAATCGACGGGAGTCGTGCGATCGTGCGGACGGAAAGCAACGTGCGACTGGAAACCGTGGACGACTCCGCCGTACAGCCGAGCGGCGCCACGAACTCATTGGTGACGGCGACAATTCGGCTTGAGAAAGGAGTCGCGTCGTTGTTGACCGCGGCGGATCTTCTCAAGAGTCCGCGATAACGGAGTACTCGGGCTGAAGTTAGTAACTCGTATCCTGTGGACCGCCCCGGGTGGGCTTGAACCGCATGAACTCTGACCTGACCTCTATCCTGGAATTCCTCGCGCAGGAGATCGGGTTGCGCCCACAAAGCGGACGTAGCGCCGGCATTGAGGACGGAGTGCGACGGGCGATGGGCGCTAGTGGGGTCGTCAGTGCCGACGAGTTTCTTGCCCACATCAAACGGTACAAGTCCGCGTTTGATGAGCTGGTGGCCGAGGTGACTGTCGGCGAGACCTATTTCTTTCGCGAGCCCGACCAGTTCCGCGTCCTGCGGGAAACGATCCTGCCTGAGATTTCCGGGCGAAAAGGCAGTGATCACGTTGTCCGCATCTGGAGTGCTGCCTGCGCCAGCGGCGAAGAGGCGTGGAGCCTGGCGATCGCCTGTCGTCAGGCCGGGTATGGGGGTCAGTGTCGAATTCGAGGGACCGATATCTCCCGCACCGCATTGCGGCGGGCGGAGCTGGGCAGCTATCGGAAGTGGTCGTTCCGCGGACCATCGAGGGGATTCGCCGGCGTGTGGGTCGATGAGACAGCAGATGGATGGCAGGTCAGTGACCGGCTGCGGACTCACGTCACGTTCGACTATCTGAATCTGGCGCTGGATCGCTATCCGTCTCTGGCAACGGGAACGGTGGGTTGCGATGTCATTCTGTGCCGGAATGTTCTGATCTATTTTGAGCCGGAGACCATTCGGGCGGTGGCTCAGCGACTGTTCGAATCGCTCAGCCCCGGCGGCTGGCTGATCCTGGCTGCGACCGATCCGCCGATTGCAGAGCTGGCTCCGCTGGAGGCCGTTCCGACTCCGGCCGGGCTGGTCTATCGTCGGCCGCTAATTCCACGTGAGACGCCTGAGTTCGTTGCCCCCACACTGGCAACAACATTGGGTTTGTCCGTCCTCGACGATCCGCCCATCGCCGAATCTGACACGTCCGATTCCACTCTGATCGCCAGTGAAGACGTGGTGATTCAACAGGCACAGACGGCGCTGGAGCAAGGGGACTATGACAAGGTCCGTATCCTGACTGAAGGGCAGCCGGACAACAGCGAAGCGTCCGCCCTGCTGGTCCGAGCGCTGACGTGCCTCGACACGACCGATGCGGAAAACGCCTGCGCGGCAGCGGCGGCTCGGCATCCGACGAGTGGTGAGCTGCAATACCTGCACGCCGTACTGCTGCTGGAACTGGAACGTTATGCCGAAGCCGAACAGGCAGTCCGGCGCGCGTTATTTCTGGATCGAAAGCTGGTGGTGGCTCATTTCTCACTGGGAACCATCCTGCAGCGTTCCGGCGATGCTCAGGGAGCCCGCCGCGCGTTTCGCAACGCGATCGACCTGTGTGCGTCGTTGGCGCCGAACGCAGTGCTGCCGCTTTCGGACGGTGAACCGGCCGGTCGGCTGATGCAAATGGCCAAACAGCACCTCGCCTTGCTGGGCGATGCCGACAGTTCCCCAAAGTCGTGAACACGTGCTTGAAGAAGGTGCTGTTCACGGATAGCCTGGAACCGGTCTGTTTTCCTGGCGAGCGGATGAGTCAATCGTGGCCAGTCCATATAGAAGCGATGAACTGCTCCGCCACCGGGCTTGGGGCTGGTGAATTATTCAGACTTTCCCGCCACCGGGCTTGTCTTTTGAAGTTGCACAGTTTTGCTGCCCCGGAGGGGCAAAGGCGAGTAGCCCGGGGTTTCAACCCTCACCCTTACACACAAGTTGAGTGAGGGCGGCCCGAGGATGCGGAGAGTTCATTGAATGTTGTCCAGGCGAGGCTGAAGTCGAAGACTCGACGCAGGCCTCGCCACATCACTTCGGTGCCCG
>Ga0209402_10001056_pt1 | contig 31308 bp, 21 predicted proteins | sample ArcticOcean_MG_C_3_FD_187437 | JGI IMG/M metagenome (GOLD analysis project Ga0209402, IMG submission 187437) | Marine microbial communities from western Arctic Ocean - ArcticOcean_MG_CB8_126 (SPAdes) (version 2) | ecosystem: Environmental > Aquatic > Marine > Oceanic | place: Arctic Ocean... | reverse complement strand
TCCGATCTCGGTGTCATTCCCCACACAGACGGGCACGCAACCGGCCAGAGACTCTGCCCGCTGAAGCCGCGCATCGTCGACATCGGCGAGAAACACAGTCGTCGCCTGCTGCTGCAAGGCCATTGCGGCGGTTGTCAGCCCGAGCGAACCAGCGCCCATGATCGCTATCGAAGACTGATTGACTGGTCCGGCCGTGCGCAACGCGGCCGCGGCGGTTGCTGTACAACAATTGGCCGGACACGCCGCCGTGTCTTCCAGCGAGTCCGGAATTCTGCAGACAGCCGTGCCGGCCATGATCCGACAATGTTTCGCCAGTCCACCGACTGGTCCCTGCGTCGCGAGTGCCTCATGACCGTACTTGGCGAGCTGCTCACACTTCTGCGGGATCGAGTTGGAGCAGTAGAAGCAGTCTCCACAACTGGCCGCGATTGACCAGGTCACACGATCGCCCGGATGCAGGTCCCGCCCGGACATGTCTTTGATGGAGCCTTTTAGCTCAAGTACCCGCCCGATGATCTCGTGTCCCAGGATTGTCGGGCACTCGCAACTTCTGCGTCCGCTGAACGTGTGCAGGTCGCTGCCGCAGATCGTGCATAAAGTGACCTCGACAATCAGCTCGCCAGGTTCCGGTGGCGGTATCGCAACTTCGGTCAGCTCGATGGGCTTTCCTGGTCCGTGAAACACAGCGGCGGTCGTCGAGCGAATCATGCCAGCGCCATCCTGTTACAACGCTAGTGCTTTGTCATGGTGGAAACTTAGGGTTGGGTGGCTGGGGTCGAGCGAAGCGAGCCCCCAGCGTTGTCGGACTGGGGGCTCACTTCGTTCGACCCCAGCCACCCTGACTTTTGACTCTGACAAAGCACTAGGTAAGGAATCCCATTTCGCGGCCGGTTTCAGCAATGGCCGTTATCAGCTCATCAATGTCCGCCGGGTAGACGTTTCCAATCGTCCCGATCCGAAACGTGTCGGCTGCGGTCACTTTGCCTGGATAAATCACAAAGCGACGGGCCTTCAGACGATTATAGAAGTCGTTGAAGGCAAAATGCTCAGGCGGGCAGACGAATGAGGTGATGATCGGCGAATGCAGTTCGTCCGGAAGCAGAGTTGCAATACCCAGATTTCGGAGACCTGCCACCAGTCGTTTCTGGTTTTCTGAAAAGCGTTGCTCGCGGGCTGCAACGCCTCCTTCGGCATCAAGTTCTGCGAGCGCCTGGACGAAAGCTCGAACGGTGTGAGTCGGTGAAGTAAACCGCCACTTCCCGCCGCTGCGTTCCATTTCTCGCCACTGGTCGAACAGGTCGAGACTCAGCGAGCGGGCGAAGCCCTCAGATCGTTTCAGCTCGGTTCTGCGTGCGATGACAAATCCGAATCCGGGCACACCCTGGATGCACTTGTTGGCGGACGAGATCAGGTAGTCCGCCGACAGCGACTCCATGCTGAGCTGAATTCCACCGAATGACGACATCGCATCCAGGATGTAAATGCGTCCGTGTTTCCGGACGCGCTCACCCACCTCAGCGGCCGGATTCAGCATGCCGGTCGTCGTCTCGCAGTGAACCATTGCGACGTGGGTGACGTCGGCATGCTTTTTGAGCAGGGCCTCAATTGCATCTGCATTGACGGGTTGCGTTTCGTCAAACGGTGCCTCGACAGCGGGAATCTTCAACCGCTCGGCAATCGTCAGCATGCGTTTTCCATACGCGCCGTTGTTGACGACCAGAAGTCGTCCGCCCGGCGGTATGACCGACCCGATCGTTGCCTCGACGGCGAAAGTACCGCTGCCCTGCATCAGCACACTGGTAAATTCGTCGGAGTCGGTCGCCAGCCGGACCAGCCGCTGTCGAACATCATTGACGAGAGTGTTGTAGTCGACATCCCATGTGGAATAGTCCCGGAGCATCGCTTCGCGCACGGTGCGAGTCGTTGTAAGCGGGCCCGGTGTCAGCAGCAGGTACGGGATGTCGTCGTCCATCACATCGCTTCTAAGAGTCAGATTCAGGAAAGTGAGTCAATCAAGGCCGGCAATTCGGCCACCGATCGAATCACATCGTCAGCGCCCGCACCACGTAGGATGTCTTCAGCCTTTTGAACTCGTTGTGCCGCCGCGGACTCACTCAGGGCCATGAATTCGTCCTCGGTCAAACCGACTTCACTTCCAGTCTGCGTGACGCCAACCGTACGGACTCCGGCATTCCGTCCGGCCTGGACGTCGGGAACTGTGTCGCCAACTTTCAGAACAGCCGACGGAGGGAACACTCCCAGTTGTTCCATGTTGTGGTAGATCATCCACGGCGCGGGCCGCGCCTGAGGCACTTCATCTGCGCATACATTGAAATCGGGCCGGTAACCCTGCTTCGCGGCAGCCTCAATGACAGGCTCGGCGACAGCACGCGGGTAGCCGGTTGATGTACCGATCAGAATCCCACGTTCTTTCAGTGCCTCGAAGCAGTCGCGTACACCGGGAATCAGGTCAGCGAGTTCCTGCGCTTTCTGAATCTGGATCGGCATGAAAGAGCTGTAGATCGTGTCCACGTCATCCTCGGTCCAGTCTCGGTCATGCGCTGCCCGCCATTGACCGGTGACGGCTTCCAGTTGAAACAACGCACGAATGTGATCGCGCTTATGGAGCCCCATCGGACCGCGAATTTCGTCTGGAGACATCTCAACACCGCTTGCGCGAAACGCCTGCATGAATGCGGCAACAGGAGCGAAGCTGCCGTAGTCCACAGTCGTGCCAGCCCAGTCGAAGACAACCAGTCGGATTGGCTCAGGCAGAGTCTGACTCATGCGATTCCTCTTGAAGCGTCTCGCGGTTCATCATTCGTTCGTGAATGATCCAGTAGATGATGGCCGTGACGGCAGTCACCGCGCAAACGCCGGACAGCGCACCGAAAGCCGTACTCCAGCCGTAACGTTCGGCAATCACACCGACTGCCTGACCAGACAGAATCGCGCCAAGGTACCCCGCGCTGTCGCTTAGTCCGGCAACAGTCGAGCTGGCCCGCTTTCCGCCAAGGTCCAATGCCATCACGCCCGACAGGTAAGAGTAGGGTGCAATCAGAAAGAACGACACTGTCGAAATGAGAAACAAAGCCATCGTCGGTCGACCGGACAGGTCGACTGATGCGAGGACCGCCAATGCCACCGTCAGACACAGAACCGACGGTACCATGACGCGTCCATGTCGCCCGCCCAGACGATCCGAGATCGTTCCCCCCAGAATTGCTGACACCGCACCAACCAGCGGAAACAGCAGACTTCGAATCGCGGCATCGCCAGGGCCCAGCTTTCCAACCTCGACGAGAAACGTGGGCGTCCAGAAGTTGAACGTCTCGCGCACCAGCGTCAGGCCCAGATTCGTCAGACAGATCATCCAGAACAATGGACTCGAAAACAGCGGAAGCAGGCGTTCGCGCAGGGAGACGTTGTCAGATGACTGACCGTCTTCTCCGTAGACGTTGACCGGGTTGGCAGCCGGTTCATCGGCTCCGACTTCGGACGGATCGGATTTCAGCGACAGCCTGATCGCCAACCCGATCGACATGGAGGTGGCAGCGGCGATGAAGAAGACTGCCCGCCAGTCCTTCAGAAACTCCAGAGCACTGAAACTCTCACCCAGCCAGATAAACACGCCAAGATACAGCCTCGCAAATGCATCGCCGAGCAGAAAACTCAGCGAGAGAATTGCCATGATCGTGGCGTGACGCGAGACGGGGAACCACCGGGAAGCCGTCTTGACCAGAGCCACCCAGCCCATCGACTGGAAGAACCGGTTGAAGGCCCATGTCACAGCAAACATCGTGATGCCGGCGCCGATCCCAAACACCAGCGTGCAAACGACCGACGCAAACAGACCGAACAAAAACAACTGGCGTCCACCAAGCTGGTCGGCCAGGAGCCCGTTGCTGATCTTTCCCAGTGCGTAGAACCCTACGCCGACGGACGCAACAAACCCGATGTCATTTTTCGTAATTCCCTGGTCTGCGAATTCGGCCAGGATCAGCGGGGTGGCAACAGATAGATTGGACCGGCAGATGTAATAGCCAGCGTACCCGGCAAAGAGCGATATTGCTGTCTTTCGCTGCCATCTGGCGAGATGCGGATCGGGCATGCAATCAGATTCGGTCCGGAAGGAAGTACGCGTCAATCACTATTGCCGGACGACATATGCCCGATGGATTCCAGCAAACGATGGCCGTCTGAGAGGTCCGTTGGCAAGCGAGGTCGAATTATTCGCGAGCGTCTGACACGGTGAGCAGCCGGTGCCGCGTTGGACAACGCCATGTCTGGACTGCGACGATGCATCGTCGCTTTCAAACTTTCATATCTTCCTCTGCTGGCGGCGCAGACGCGTGCATCTCGGTGTTTTTTCTCGCACCAACGAGGGAGAATTGGTGGGCACGCAATCGAAGTCCCTCGGAAAGCGGCTGCGCCGAAGTGGAAAATGGGAAAGCGGTGATGCATCACCGCACTCCAGAGTGGCAATGTCGAGCCAGTTCACTCTGACCAAACCAGCTCTCTGTGTCAGCGAAATCATCAAGCCTCCCGAATCCCCAGGCGAGTTGAGATGCGTTTGCTCAGTTTCGGTCTGGTCGCATTTTTCTGTGGGACGGCGGCGGCCGAGGATGCTGTCGAGTTTCTTCTGTCGCATGCGAATTCCGTCCAGGCGGCGGTTCGAGACGGCGTGGCCCGGTTGTCCGTTGATGGGTTTCAGTTCTGGGTGAGTGTCGACTCCGAAAAGGATCTTCTGGCGGTCAGAAGACTCAGGCCGCCAAACGTCATCCGGCAACGCAAGGATGCGGACCTCGTGGTAACGCCCGATGTCACTCGCGAGGGTCGCATTCCGGGGTTCAGCATTTACGAAACTCGCACCGGCGGGCTACTCGCCGACCAGGCAGTAGACGATGCCCGGCCCGAAACTGCTCTGGCGGCTGTTGTGCGGCACTTTCCCTGGCATTCTATGCAGCCAGGTGGATGAACCCGATTGCGGCTCGTCGTGGACGGCGGTATCACCTGTGAGAATCCTTCGATCATTTATTGTCGCCTTTCGCTCCACGAAAGTGCGTTCTTTCGCGGAGCGAAAGACGACAATATGACACTCAATTCAAAGGCAATTCCAAGGTGACTTGAGCAGATCACGCACTGCGTAGCTGCGATGGACGTGTCTGCAACGCCAATGGCTGCTTGCTGCCCGCGAAACTCAATATGATCCCTTTTCGCCCGGCAAGCCGGGTTTCCAGAACACCGCATCATCAGAGACAGGACAGACTAATGAATCGGCTCTTCATGGCTATCGCCGTTGTGCTCAGCAGTTCCTTTGCTTCGCAGTCATTTGGCGACGTCTTCGAGTTGCGTACCTACACAACGAACAAGGGCAAGCTCGAAGCGCTGAATGCTCGGTTTCGTGACCACACGGTCAAGCTGTTCGAGAAGCACGGCATCGAATCCGTCGGTTACTGGGTGCCAACCGGCGAGAAGAGGGCGAAGAACACTCTGATCTATGTCATCAAACACAAGAGCCGCGACGCCGCCGGAGCTTCGTGGAAAGCGTTCGGTTCGGATCCTGAGTGGCAGAAGGTCGCGAAGGCGTCTCAGGTCGATGGACGGATTCTGGCCAAACGCCCCGAATCCGTTTACATGGATGCAACCGATTACTCGCCGACCTGGAAGAATGGAGACGCGGACGATGACGATGTCTTCGAGCTGCGAATTTACAAAGCGGCGGAAGGCAAGCTGGAGAAGCTCGATGCTCGCTTCCGCGACCATACGGTTCGTCTCTTTGAGAAGCAGGGAATGAAGTCTGTTGCTTACTGGCATCCGACGGACAAACCAGATTCGAAGGACACCTTGATCTACATCATCAAGCACGACAGCCGCGACGCTGCGAAGAAGTCATGGCCAGCATTTCTGGCCGATCCCGAGTGGAAGAAAGCGGCCAAAGAATCCGGCGTCGGACGCCTCGCGAAGCCACCGGCTGCGACTTACATGAAGGCAACCGATTATTCCGCAATTCGCTGACGCATGGGACAATTCTCGCGAGGCATTTCCGTGAAGATCGAACGACAACCGGACTTATGCTGACCGAAACCTTGCGTTGACTTCGTTCCAGTCGATGTGGTCGAGGAACTTATCGACGTAGTCGGCTTTGCGGTTCTGGTAGTCGATGTAGAAGGCGTGCTCGTAGGTGTCGATGACCACCAGCGGCTTCGCCATCCACAGGACGCCCGTGGCGTGTTGGTCGCTGACGACGTTGTAGAGTTTTCCGTTGACCGGATGTTTGACCAGCATCGCCCAACCGGCGGCGCCCTTTGCCGACGCCGCAAAGTCGTCCGCCCATTTTTCGAGCGAACCGAAGCGATGTTCGATTGCGCTGCGAACGTCGGCCGCAGGATCGGGTGCCGTTGGTGCCATGCCGTCGAAATAGAACTCGTGCAGGACGACGCTGTTGCCCTTGCTGTTGACGGCTCGCTTGAGGGCTCCGTAGGCCGCACCGTCAATGGGTTCTCCGGATTTGATACCGGCTTCCAGACGCGCATCCGCGGCTGCGTAGCCCTTCAACGCTCCGCCGTAGTGCGCGGTGTGATGCGGCGCGATCTGCTCGGCACTCAGGAAGCCGGGGATCGCTTTGTGCTTCAGCGGTTTCGGCTTTCCGGTCACCAGACCGCTGTGGCTGAAGTCGATGTCGTGAGCGTTGTCGTCCGCATCCGCGACACCTGATGTCACGAAGTTGCCAGCAACGGCTCCCGACGAAAGAAACACGAACTCGCGCCGTGACACTCCACTCATGGCTCACTCCCTGCGGTGACTTTGGGCTTGAACAGAAGACAGCGAACATCCAAACCAGCATGGTGAGCTTCTGCATGGAATTCGGCAACGGCACGGCGCGGAACATGAATACGTTTTCAAGCGGCGCTCATAGCGAAGAGCCGGCCAACTCCACCGTCAGATAGCAATGCCGCGTGCGATTCGGATAGAAGAATGGGGATCTCGCGAAGTCGGCCAATCTCGTTTGACAGGCAACAACTTTTCATGGAAGTGGCACACGCTGACGGTCACACCACAGGGGGACGGTATGATGTACCACCAGATTCAGGATTCGGCATCGATCGTCGATGTTCTCCGCACACGAACCGGTTTCGTCCTGACGTCAACGATCGCCCAGCCATGATCGACGCCTGCCCGCTGCTGGAAGCACGCCGCCTCGGTCGTCGCGAACCGAACTCCGAGAACTGGCTTCTGCGAGACATTTGCTTCGCGATTCACGCCAGCGACCGGCTGGCGATTGTTGGACCGACCGGCTCCGGTAAGACGCTGTTGTTGCGGGCACTGGCACGACTTGATTGCATCGACACTGGCGAAGTTCTCTGGCGAGGCGAGCCGATTCGTGGTGACGACGTCCCGCGGTTTCGACAGCAGGCCATCTACCTGCATCAACGCCCTGCACTCACAGAGGGCACGGTCGAGGACAATCTTCGTTTTCCGTTTTCGCTTCGGGTTCATCAACAGCGTGAATTTCGTGGCGAGGATGTCGGTTCTCTACTTGCACAAGTCAACCGCGATGAGACGTTTCTAAATCGGTCTGTGCGAGACCTGTCCGGCGGCGAAGCACAGATTGTCGCTCTGCTGCGGGCCATCCAGTTGCGGCCGATTGTGCTCTTGCTCGACGAGCCCACTGCCGCACTTGATGTCGTATCGACGCAGCTACTCGAGAAGCTGGTGACCAACTGGTTCGACGATTCGCCAGACGATCGTGCCGTTGTCTGGGTCAGCCATGACGAAGAGCAGGTCGGTCGCGTCTCAGATCGAGTCGTCAACATGAGCGACGGGCAGATTGCTGATGACGATGCCGAAGGTTCGGAGCCATCGCCATGAAGTACATCGAGCTTTCATACGTCGATCTTGGACTGGCCGCCGCTTTGATCATCGTCAACGGCGTCATCTCCATCGCACTCGGTTTGCGGCTGGAGCGATCGCTGTTGCTCGCATCGGTCCGCACCATTGTGCAATTGCTACTGGTCGGTCTGGTGCTGGAATCTGTGTTCGCGGTACGCGAATGGTACATAGTGCTGGCACTATTGCTGGTGATGACGATCATTGCCGGTGTCGCCGCGGTCGGCCGTATGGATCGCCGGTATCGCGGCGTCTACGTCGACAGCATTATCGCGGTCTGGTCCAGCTCGTGGATCGTCGCCGCGTACGCGCTATTGGTCATCATGCGAGACGTTCAACCGTGGTATCACCCGCAGTACGCGATCCCGCTGGCGGGAATGATTCTCGGCAATTCGCTCAACGGAATCTCGCTTGGACTCAACCGCCTGAGCGAGCAACTGGCAACGCGTCGAGATCAAGTGGAAGCCATGCTGACACTGGGAGCCACTCGTTGGGAAGCCGCCCGCGGCATTATACGTCAGGCCATTCACACCGGCATGATCCCGATCATCAACTCGATGATGGTCGTCGGCATCGTCAGTCTTCCCGGAATGATGACTGGCCAGTTGCTCTCTGGTGTGTCTCCGCTTCAAGCCGTCCGCTACCAGATCGTCATCATGTTTCTGATTGCCGCGGCGACGGCCCTGGGCACAGTCGGGGCGGTGTTGCTGAGTTACCGGCGGCTGTTCAATGAGGATCATCAGTTTCGAGGCGATCAGATCACGGGATCGCCGGATGCCTGAACAGGGAGCGGCCGTTTGCACAGCGAACGGGTCGACCCCGCTTGACAACAGCGAGCGGGGGGTTTCAATTGGCGGCCTGCGCTGTGAGTGTTTCCCGGCCTGGCAGACCGGACTGCAGTCCTCTGTTCGTCAACCTGCAACCCGGGTCAAGTTTCACTTCCGTTCTGCTGTCACTCGTGAATCCCATGCCCTCACTCAACCGTTGGAGCGAGCACACGCAACCGAGCCGTTCCAGGTCGTGTACATGCCTGCCCGGCGTTCTCGTTGTGCTGTCGGCGATCGGCCTGGCGGCACCTGGCGAACCGGGGCTTGCTGCCGAACCGAATGCCGATCAGCCAGCCAGGACAATCACCAGCTCGATCGGCATGCAGCTGACCCGGATACCGGCCGGCGAATTCCTGATGGGATCTGCTGCAGCCGATGCCGGCGCGCGAGAGGACGAACAGCCACAGCATCGCGTGCAAATCAGCAAATCGTTTTACATGGGCGTCTACGAAGTGACGCAGGCGGAATACGCAGGGGTGATGGGAACCAACCCCAGCTCATTCACTCGGACGCGGCTGCTGCAGGACGCACCGCGGGACCTGGACTGCTCGCGCCTGCCGGCAGACAACATCACGTGGTACACCGCCGTCGAGTTCTGTCGACGCCTGTCGAAACTGCCGAGCGAACAGAAGGCGGGCCGCGTCTACCGGCTGCCGACCGAAGCCGAATGGGAATACGCCTGCCGGGCGGGCACGACAACAGTGTTTCATGCGGGCAATTCCCTGTCTTCGACTCAGTCGAACTTCAACGGGAATTACCCGTTCGGGAACGCGCGGAAAGGACCGTTTCTGAATCGGACGACGACGGTCGGGTCGTACAAGCCGAATGCGTTCGGTCTGTACGACATGCACGGCAACCTGAATGAGTGGTGCGCGGACCGGTTCGACCGCGATTACTACCGAGTGTCTCCCATCGTGGATCCGCAGGGTCCGGAACAGGGCACGTCTCCCGTGATCCGCGGCGGCGACTGGTACAGCGATGCTCGGGATTGTCGCAGCGCATTCCGCTATGCGGATCTTCCAGAGGGACGCTTCTACGCGCTGGGCTGCCGAGTGGTGTGCGAGTTAACTTCCGAAGGAGCCCGTCTGGCCCCATACGTGGCGACGGCGACCGGACGTCATACGAATCCTTCAACACCGTCGGCAACCGTGCCGGTTTCCCGACGACCTGATCCAGCAGTCGGCGAAGACTGGCCCCGCTGGCGCGGACCGCGTGGTAATGGCACATGGCGCGGACCAAAGCTGCCGCCAGTGTGGCCCGCAGGAGGCTTATCGCGCGTCTGGCAGCAGACCATCGGTGGCGGCTACGGCGGCATCGCGGTGTCAGGCGGACGCGTCTACGTCATGGACCGCCTGACATGGGCCGAAGACACCGAGCGTGTGCTGTGCTGCGACGCGATCAGTGGCCGGCCGCTGTGGGAACATACCTGGCCGGTCGTCTATCGAGATGTCGCTTACGGGAACGGTCCCCGTTCAACTCCCACCGTGTTTCGCGGACGTGTTTACACGCTGGGGGCGGTTGGTCATCTGCACTGCCTCGACGCGGCGAATGGCGAGGTCGTGTGGAAAAAAGATCTGGCCGCTGATTTTGGAGCACGAGTTCCGTTGTGGGGTCTGAGCGCCTCGCCGCTGATCTTTGAAGGGCTGGTGATCATTCATGCCGGAGCGGAGCCGGATGGCTGTTACATCGCGTTCGATCGAAGTACTGGAGAAGAACGCTGGCGAAGTCTGCCCGACGCAGCCGGCTATGCGACGCCGATCCTGATCGACCATGACGGAACGCGACAACTGGTTGGCTGGACGCCGAGCAACGTACGCGGGCTCGACCCCCGGACGGGAACAGAGTTGTGGACGATCCCGTTTGAAGTGAACTACGGAACGGCTATCGCCAACCCGATTTTCGAGGACGGCCTGATCCTGGTCAGCAGTTACTACGACGGCAGCCTGGCGATTCGGCCAGGCAATTCCCGGACCGAGGCCGAGGTCGTCTGGCGGGATCGCCGGAACCTGCGCGGGCTGATGTCCCAGCCGCTGTTCCGCGACGGTCACGCCTGGCTGATTGACAAACGCCACGGCCTGACGTGCTTCGATCTTGCGTCCGGCAGGAAGCTATGGGACGACGACAACCGCCTGACGCCCAAGGGCCGCAATCCGCAGGCAACGCTGGTCTGGCTGAACGACGGGAACCGTGCCATCGCGATGAACTCAGACGGAGACCCGATCCTGGTGCGCCTGAACACCGACAGCTACGTCGAAGAGTCTCGTACGAAAATCATCGGCCGCACGTGGGCACACCCTGCGTATGCAGGCAACTGCGTCTATGCCCGCAGCGACAGCGAGATTATCTGCGTGCTGCTTCCGACGGTGAAGTAAACGGGTCGGGGCACGATGGCCGGCTTCTCCAGACTCCTTCGTATCCCAGGATGGCCGACATTGGCTGGAAAAAGACCCCTGAACCCTGCGAAGCCCGCGCAGGGAGGAGCATCCTGCGCCTCCGGCACGCGAGCACAAGTGGTCGAGCCACCCTGCGACTCATTCTTTCCAGAAATGACTTGCGTCCCCTTTTACTCGGGCATCTTTCGGCTGCGCCGCCGTGGTTGCAAGCAACAGGGCCACCCCTCGTCACCACGAATCAACCTGCGCCACCCCGCGTGAGAGCGGAGACCAGAAATCGTGTTCTCCGCCTTCATTCTGCAGATCGTCAGACTTGCACAGTAGTTTTATGGAATTGATAATTTCGAACAGTGACAGACAGATGATCTGTAATCGAACGGGTCGGCAATGGCGAAACGGCGGCGATACCTGGTTGACGGACAGCGTCCTGCGCAGCTTGACGCGATGGACCAGTCCCGGTTCTGGCGACGACTCGATGACCTGGCAGTAGAGGCTCCTTCAGCCGACCGTAAGGCGTCGATCGATCACCTGAAGGCCAGTATTCGGAAGGTCATCGACAGGGCGAAGTGGATCAGCACTCAGGTCTGCCGCTTCATGCCTCAGTACACGCTGCATGAGGAACGCCACTTCCTTAACGTCCTTACGATCATGGATGCATTGGTGCCCGACGAGGTCGTGGCTCAGCTCGACCCTCTGGATTGCGCGTTGCCGATTCTGGCAGCGTGGACACACGACCTCGGTATGGCACTGTCAGGGGAAGAGCACGAGACGCTGCTCGACGAATCGACGGAGCAGGGAAAGCACTTCGCCAGCTATCGCAGTCGTTTCGATGAGGAACTCCGCCAGATCGCGCGTTGGCGAAGACGCATCGATGACCTCAAGTCGCAGAACGATGACGAATCAAAGCATGAATCCGCCCAGGCAAGGAAACGCGTCGATGCCATCGAAGGCCACATCCTTGCCAGCTATCTTCGCGACACGCACACGGAGGATGATCAACTTCGCCGCCTTCGCCACTGGCTCGAAGCCATCAAACAGGAAGCCGGCGACGACAACCTGTTCCAATACGGCAACTTCGATTACCAGCGCACGCTGGCCCTGATCGGCATCAGCCACGGCCGCGGCGCTCTCTGGCTGCGACGGCAGTTGATCGACGGTGGCCCGGACGACCGCTTCTTTCAACCCACTGCCACCGGCGAGTCGGCCAACCTGGCGTTTCCCGGCCTGCTGCTCGCCCTGGCCGACGTGATGGACTTCGACGCCAGCCGCGCGCCGCGCATCCTCTTCAAACACTTCGGCATCGAGAACGACCAGAGCGTGCTGGAGTGGAACAAGCACCTGTCGATCGTCGGCTGGCGGATGGACGTTGATCCCGAGGGTAAGCAGCAACCCGACTTGCTCTACTCGGCCGAGTGCCAGCATCCCGTCCACGAGAAAGCCATCCGCGAATTCAAGACCTGGATCGACGCCGAGCTGTCGGCGGTACGCACCGAGCTGGACGCCCAGCGCCGCCAACTCCCCGTCGCCGCCCAGCCCCGCTACGACCTGCACCTGCCCAGCCAAACCCGCCTCGACATCCGCCCGGCCCGCGACCCGCTGACCGACCAGCCGAAATACGTCTACCACGACCTGCAATTCCGGCTGGACCAGGACGAGATCCAGCAACTGCTGATGGGCGAGTCGCTATACGGCGACCCCGGCCTCTGCATCCGCGAGCTATTGCAAAACGCCCTGGACGCCCTGGAGCTGCGCGAACTGCGGCTGAAGATGAAGCAGAAGGGCGAGGCCCGCGAGCCGGTCGACGGCGAGCTGATCCGTCCCGGCTGGGTCCGCGAACCGGACGGCCGCGAGGAGGAACTGCGCGTCACGCTGGATTGGGGCACCGACGAGGAGACCGGTCAGCAGTGGCTCCGCGTGACCGACAACGGCGTGGGCATGACCGAGGAGGTGATCAAGAACTACTTCACGCAGATCGGCAAAAGCTACTACCGCAGCCCGGAGTTCAACCAGGAACGAGCCGCGATGAAGGCCGCTGGCAAAGTCGTATCACCGATTTCAATATTTGGGATTGGGATACTGTCCTGTTTCATGATCTCTGAAAGGCTGCATGTCCGCACGCGACCCGGAGCGGCAAATGAAACTGATCGAGCTGCCCATGACATCACGATTGCCGGATCGGGCAGCTTGTTTTGGTTTCAAAACGGCTCATTGGATCATCAAGGAACGGAGATAACGTTACTTGTCAGGCCACGGTTTTCGATCGAGCATAATCAATCGACATTCACGCAAGAGCTAACGAAGCGATTCGACCACACCAAAAGCGTAAGACGCTTGGTAGATACGAATGACAATGTCAAAGTCACTTCGGATGAAATTGATCCACCATTGACCGCGGCCTGCCATGTCGTCTGGCCGATCTACCCCGTCATTATCCAGACGTCAGCCGGAGATTCAACGCGCATCGATGAGCGTTTTCACGTCGACAATCTGGCACAATTCAATCGGGACGACCTCGTCGAGACACTGGATGAATGGGAATGTCCTGAATCAAATGTCAAGGATTTGAACTGGTCTGTCTGGGACTGGGTGGATTTCGAAACCGACGAAGCGACTGGTAGTCGTATTCGTCTTTGGCAGATTATCGAATCCACTGCAGCGGGCGGCGATGACAAGGATTCGACGCCACGCACGTCACTGTGCGGACACGAACTTGCCGCGTTCGTTGATCCACTGCTCTGTTCTCCGATGATTTTGAGCCATCGAATTCCCGTGTTAGTCAATGGCATGCACGTCGACGATGTCGAAGTTTGCGATGACGTGATAGAAGTAATGCACAAATCTGGAACTCGGGTGTGGGTTGATTTGCGCGGCCCCGCGGCTCCGTCATTGACAAATACGCGACAGAAGGCTTTCGCACCACCAGATAAGCAACGATGGCGCGAGATGATTGCGGGCTTGTTCCGACGTTTCCATTGTGCGTTGAACGACAGTTGGCAAGTGGCTGACTTCGCTGACAAGCAGAACATCCTTTGTGGCTTCGGCTGGCCCGGTGCGTTCGAACAATTGGATCCTCTTGGGCGGATCATTCAAAGATTTGACTTTGTGAAAGGATGTAGTGGTAGTTGGCACTCAGGCGACTCCACTGCCATTACTTACGCTTACCAGCGTTTTTGTCGTGAACGCAACTACGAAAGCAGCTTTCGCATCCCGCACCTCGGAAAGGTTTGCCTCACACGAGACCCGCGCGAAAGGGCATCAATCACGGTTTATAGCGGGTCACTGGACTTCAAGCAGACTACTCGTCGTCCAGCTGCAGAGGAAGATGCGTGTGACTTGGCGTCCGTGTTGTTTGAACAACTTCGGGACAAAGACGTGAGCAAGCGCATTGTTGATGACGAATCCAATGACTTTCAATTTGCCTTTTCAAGAACCTTCACAACGCTTGACCGCTGCGCACAAAGCTCAAGCCTCCAGGAAGGATTTCGCCCGCAACTTGTATCAAGCTGGCCGCCATTCGGACTATTCTTGTTGCGAGGGCTCATTGGGGATTCGATCCTGCTGGCACCTGGGCTTGTCGAGTTTGAATTCGAAAACGACGACCGAACGGTCAGTTTCACCGATCCGCAGGGCGAGACACCGGCAGAGTTAATCCAGCGAGGGTACGACCTGACGTTTCCCATGACGGCGGTGCTGCTGGGTCAATTGCGTCGGCAATGCAGCGAGTGGAGAAGCGACCGCTGGTACCGACCGCTGGGCGTCGCGTCGTTCCTCTTGCCCGCCCTGCACGACGTGTGGCCAGCGCACGCCGAGTTCCTCCAGGAGACGTTCGGAGTGCCGCACATCTACTGCCTGCTTCCCCGCTTCGAACTCTGGTCCAAACGCTTCAGTGACTGGACCGATGCCGACTGGCACGACCCGGAGAACCTGTCCGCCCTCTGGGACCTCGCTGGCCACCTCACCGGCACCCCCGGCCAAGTCCTCTGGGCCCGCGGCACTCACAACATCAATGAACTGCCCAAGATCGGCCTTCCAGCGCCGGAGTTCCTTGTGGCTTTTTCAAAGTGACGGTTTGTGGGCTGGGTGGAGGGAACGAAAGGGGACGCAACTCATTTATTCCGGATGCAGTGCGCCTTTACCTGCCCGTCAGGGAATTGGATGCGCGGAGGTCGACGCATCGGGGCGTGCGCGCATGCACTTGGGAACGAACTCCTGCTGACTCCTCACGCTTACCGCCGCACGAAAACCGAACACAAGTCCTGACCCCTGCGAAGTGCTGCAACGGAACATCCGCCAGATGAAAAAATGGATTTCCGAGGGGAAGTGAAAGATCGGGCTCGGTGTGAATTGTTGTTCTCGGCACGACTCAGCCCGCCGCCTCAGTGCGCGCTCAGGCATCGCAAGGCCACTCGCATGGTGAACCGATAATTCGGTTCGTAGGATGTCCGACTTCTCTTGAGCCTTTTCGTCCGCAACAGGTGTGGTCATGCGTCGTGAAACGGGTCGATCAGTATTTGGAATTCGCTCACGATCAGCACTCGCCGTGCATGTGGCATGTCTCACCTGGCTGGCCATGGCCTGCGCCGGTGCCTTGCCGGCGGACGCGCAGGACGCTGTTCCTGATGCGCAGGCTGACCGGCAGCAGGATCTCGAAATCCCGCTGGCCACCGACCTCGTGCTGGGTGAGGACAAGCCGGAAGACGATGCCGAATTCTGGATTTACGCGGAACTGTCCAATCGAGGCGGAGTTGTCACGCGGCTGCAGTTGAATCGCTACGACAACGAAGACCGCAACGGGCCGCTGATTCTGCTGCAGGAAGAAGTCGCCGACTTCCATTCGTTCCGGCTGACGACCGGACTGGAGCCGAAACTCGCCGAGACCATGTGGGAGGTCATTGAAAACTCACCTCGAAAAGTCGTGTTCCGAACTCAGGATCGCGATGGTGCCCTGGAAATCGAGAAACGGTTTTCGCTCAAAAAGAACAGTCCCTTTATCCGACTGGAAGTCGCGATCCGGAATTTGAGCGACGTTCCACAAAAAGCTGTTTCCTGCTCGTTGAGCAGTGGTAGCGGACTACCGATGGAAAACGTCGAATCCTCCGGTTACTTCCGAAACTCGCTCGTTGCGGCCGCCGATGAGGACGGCAAGATGAGCCTGACGAAATCAGATTCGCTTGACGTTGGCCCGGGACTCCGGCAGCAGGTGGTCAATTCGCCTGTACGATTCTGGGGTGTCGACTGTCAGTTTTTTGCCTCGGTGATCATCCCGCGACCAGGCAATGCCGCGCAGCGGATCCGCGTTGTCGAGTCGGTCGCGGATCCGCACCCCGACCTCCTCTGGAACAATATCCGCGTGACAGCGACGACGGCATCGTTCGACCTTCAGCCCGGTGGCGAGGTCGTGCATGAGTATCTGCTGTTCAATGGCCCGAAGGATTATCCGCTGCTCGACGAACACGAGGAGTACGATCTTCGGTTGCTGGCCGAGGAAGGCACCTTCCTGTTTATCCCCATGAAACACATTGCCCGGCCGATCGACGGAGTGTTGCGGCTTGTCGGCTCGATCATCGGTGACTATGGGCTCGCGCTGATCCTGACGACGGTTCTCATTCGCATTTCAATGCTGTCCCTCTCGAAACGGCAGCGACGAAGCGCCGCGCTGATGAAGTTTCTGCAGCCGAAAATTAAACAGCTCAAGGAGCAGTACGGCAAAGACAATGCCGGATTCTCCCAGGCACAGGTCGAGTTGTTTCGGAAGTACAACTGCAAACCACTGACCGGCTGCCTGTTCGGCATCGTCACCGGGCTGTTGTTTATCGGCGTCTGGCGCGGGCTGCTCGGAAGCTTCTCACTGCGTCAGGCGGAACTCCTGTGGGGCATCACCTGGATTCACGACCTGTCTGCCCCCGATCGACTCATGAATCTCGGGCAGCAGGTGTTTCTGCTCGGCAGCCATCTCAACCTGCTGCCGTTTGTGGCGCTGGTCCTGATGTTTGCCGGTTACCGGACCGATCCGTCCGTTGATCAGACTGAAAAGAAAAAACGATTCTGGGGGCCCGTCCTGTTTTTCCTTCTCTGCTACACGATGCCCGCCGCAAGCTGGCTGTGCTTCCTCACGTTCATTGCCGGGGCACGAGTCGAACAGATGATCTTTCCGGTGCTGGAGTTTCAGGACCTCGAAGCTGATGAAACGGCAACGGCTGTCGAAGATGAGATTTTCGAGGATTAGGCTTCAATCGAAAAACTCGGGATTCGAAGTGCCCTGTGCGGAGTAGACCGGCACGTTGAGTTCGCTGTCGGCGGTCCAGCCGCCGGGCAGCGGAGACGGCATTCCCGCCAGGCCATCGGTGCCGCAGCACAGCAGCACGCCGAGGACTGCGGCCAGGCCCACCCTGCCCAAGGTGCATGAACAAAGAGGACGGACCACTTTCCGGCTCCCATTCATCAAGTCCGTCAGGGGGGCATTCCTGCAACCTGCGTTTCTCTCTCTCGTCTCAAAAGCTGACGTCGCATTTCGGCAGTTTCTCCCGGAGGCTGGTCACTCCGGCTTCTGTGATCCGGGTGCCGATGGCAAACAGCGATGACAGTTTCATGAGCCCGGTCAGATGTTCGAGACCGCGATCGGTGATCCGGGTTCCGGACAGGCCGACGAGGTTTAAATTCGCCAGCCCCTTCAGGTGAGCGACCCCGGCGTCGTCGACGGCGGTGTCACTGAAGAATGCGCGTTTCAGCGTGGTCAGTCCCTTCAAGTGGACCAGCCCGGCTCCAGTGATTTTCGTCTGGTGCAGATTGATCTCCTCGATGGCCCGCAACCCGACCAGGTGAACCAGATCCGCGTCGGTGGTCGATCGTTCGCCGAGGTCCACCTCGGTAATACGGCCGGCATCGTCCCGCTTGAGCCTGGCGCCCAGCTTCGACAGGGCGGCGGCCGCTGCGTCCTCGGACATGCGGCGGTCAAATCCAAACGGCATCGATGGGTGATCGGTGACAGTGACCTGCACTGGTGGCGCGATTCCGCCCTGGTCAACCTGGACTCGCAGGATATTCTGAGCCCCGAAGGGACGATCGTGGATCCAGCGGTGTCCATCACCGTGCAGGTAAAGAATCGGCTTGCCGAATTCTCTGGCATCCTCGGTAAACGGACCGAAGAAATCCTGGTGGTTCGCGTTCGGCTGCGCGTGACCGAAAATGATCAGGCTGCTGGTACCGGGGCCGAACTGCCGCAGGTTGCGTCGCGTCCAGTCGAGGCAATCGGCGTGGCGTCGCTTCCACTCATCGGGATCGTGGACACGGCCGCCGACGATGTTCAGTCCGATGAACAACACGCCGCCCCGGACAAAGGAGAAATTTTCCTTTTGTTCTATTTGTCGGAAGACGGGAAATCTGTGCTGCCACCTCCGATCCAAACGAGTGAAGTACTTCTGCCAGTACTTCCAGGCCTGTGCCGGGTCGGTGCAGTCATTCCACTCGTTGTCGCCTGGGACGATAAAGACGGGCGACACAGACTGGCTCAGCATTCCGAAAACCTTGTTGTAGACCGCCTCGTCGCACGGTGTCGCACCCGACTTGATATCTCCCACGTGGATCACGAATTCCGCATTCCTCGGCAACTCGGAAATCTGCCGCGGCAGCAGTTTGTCTTCCACGTCCGCGTATGGGACATCCCCCATCGCGCAAAACTGAACCAGCGTCTTCGGATCATCGCCAACCGCCGACCGACTTCCACCGGCCGTCATCGCGGCTCCCAGCATGAGAGCCAGCAGAAATTCACGTCGCCATTTTCGCCCTGTCATGGATGTTGCCCTGCTCTGATTGAACTGTGAAACGCTGGCCAGTCAGTTGGCGTCGATTCTCTGATACGCGGTCAATCTCTTTCCAGTCAGGCGAACTATTCTTTCGCCGGGCGGGACGAAACCAGGGGACGCAACTCATTTATTCCGGATGCCGTGCGCCTTTACCTGCCCGTCGGGGAATCGGATTCGCGGAGGTCGACGCATCGGGGCGTGCGCGCATGCACTTGGGAACGGACTTCTGCTGACTCCTCACGCTTACCGCCGCACGAAAACCGAACACAAGGCCTGACCCCTGCGAAGTCCGCGCAGGGAGGAGCATCCTGTGCCTCCGGCACACGAGCACAAGTGGCCGAGCCACCCCGCGACTCATTCTTTCCGAAAATGAGTTGCGTCCCCTCTTACAGTTCCCCCCTTTTACAGTTCGCCTTTTCGTTCCCCCCTTTTCTTTCCGACGCGACGGCTGCGGTTTCGCCCCGGCGGCCACGCGAGTGTGTTGACGTCCGGTCATGGTCACCAGCGGGCACAAAGCTCTTATCCGAGCCGATAGCAGCTTGTCTGTGCGGAACGATGTACCGTAGTGTGGCCTCGCGACGCGTTCTGAATGTCCCGCTGAGTCCGGAGATTGAACATGACGAGAGATTTCACGAACACCATCGCTGCGCTGGCAGTTGTTTGCTGTTTTGGCCACTCGCCCGGCCTGGTGTGGGCGGAAGAAGTTCGCGAGGGATTGGCGGCTTTTCCATCCAGTTTGACTGCCCGGCAATTCGCCGAGTACCAGACATTGGTCCGGCCGGCGGCTGATGAGTCACCGTGGGCGAAAATCTCATGGCATGCGAGTGTCTGGGAAGCCCGCAGGCAAGCGGCCGCAGAAGGGAAACCCATTCTCATCTGGTCGGGAGGCGGGTCGCCTCCGCTGGGCGTCTGCTGACAGGCTGGAGCCGGGGGCCGTGAGCCTTCCAAGTGGGAAAACGATCTCGAAACCATCCAGAAGCAATTTGTCTGTGTCGCGATCAACGGTCGCACGCAAGGCCGTGACTATCCGGACGCGAATTTCCTGCGTGAAGTTTGCGGCCTGAAGTTCTCTGGCGCCGGAGGCGACCGAGTATCGATCACCGCCAATGGAAAGGTACTGGCCACGAACTTCCAAACGTGTGTCCGGGACGCTCTGGAAGCATGGAATGCTCTACCCGAGCCACAGCGCAAGCCAGACGCGGTGAAACTCGGTCAGCGAGCCGCAGGAGTGGACGACGGCCTTCCGAAACCGCCGCCGGGCGGACTGGTCGTCAAGATTCACATGCGTGCCCTGGGCCGCGACAAACAGGACCGGCTCCGCCACGCTGCCCGCGAGGACTGGCTGGGTAACAGCGACGATCCCGAGGAGCAACGTCGATACCTGATGGCCGGCTACAAGAACATTCGACCCGACATCGACATGCAGGTGCTGGAAAAGCGGTACCGAAACATGCCGCACTGGTTTCACGTCTCGAAGCGAATCTACCAACCGCATCCCGACTTCATGTGGCTGACGGAAGCAGAATGGAAATCGCTCATTCCGGATAATCCCAAAGCGGGCAACAGGTATCCCTTTCCCGAGCGAATCACCCAACGGATATTTCAGTTTCATCTCGACTTGAACCGCACCATCGGCGATCCGATCCGGCAAAAGGTTCTGGCGGGCGAGCTTTGGCTGAAGGTTGTCAAAGCATCGCCGAACCAGCTTCAGTTAAAGGTGGACGGGTTTGCCAAAGTGAGAGATGGTGTCGGCGGAGACAAAGCCCGTAAGTTCGACGCAAGATTGTACGGCTATCTCGATTACGATCGGCAAGCGGGCGAGTTTACACGTTTCGACATGCTGGCCCTGGGCGACACCTACGGCAACTTTGAGGCAGGGCTGGGGCATTTCGGCTACTCGCGGCCGGGTCGGTCCCCCTATGGGATCGCCTTCGAGTTAGTCGGTGATAACTCGCCCGCTGAACGCCATATTCCACCACGCGGCGGCGGAGCGACATACACCTACGAAGGCTATTTCGGGAAACCGTAAGTAAACGCACACGGTTCGGCGTGAATCGAACAAGTGACCAATAAGGAACGGGTCCGAAACAAGTTCCCTCATTCCATGAGCCGACGGCTCACGAGCTGACCCAATATCGGGAGGTTGTTTCCGACCTGTTGTTAAGGCGAGTGGTGGTCGCCCACGTTTGCATAGTGACAAGTTCTCAATTGCCGGTCGCCTGAAGAGGAGCGGGTCCATGTGTATAAGCAGAGTACGATTAACCAATGGGCGAACGGTGGCGAGTGCCGTGTTGCCTGGACTTCTGGTCTGGATGACAACCGCGACGTTTGCCGAGGAACCAGCTTCGCGCGGGAGCGGCTCGGCAATCCGGCGGGCGGCGGAAACGGACTTCGACAAGCTGCACTCGATGGTCCTTCCACAGGACAACGAGCTTAAGTGGGTGTCGCTTCCCTGGCTGACCAGTATTACGCAGGCCCGTCATCGGGCGGCCGTTGAGGGAAAACCGCTGTTCGTCTTCGCGGACACGGGTGCCGGCTTCGCCGACGCGCTGGGCCTGTGCTGAGGCGGCGCGGGTGGCCGGTCGGGCGACTGGCAAGGACTGAGTGGCGAACAACTTGCGATGCTGAAGCGGGAATTCGTCCCCGTAGTGTTCAACACCGTGAACAAGTCTCTTCCCGGGGATTCCGGCGTCTGGACCAACGTCTTTCGATCCTGGGTGTGTAAACCGCGAGCAGCGCTGCCGCTGGAATCGCGACTGCCCGGCACGAAAACGATGTGCTTCTTCGCGGCGAGTGGGCGGCCGATCGAAATCGACGCCGCGAGCCGTTCTGAAACTCTGGAGCAACGGCTGAGCAAAGTCGTCGACGTGTTTGAGAAGATGCCTGAAACGGATCGCAAGCCTGTCGGTGCGAAGAAGCGTCTGGACCTGAGCCAGTTGAAGTACGCATCCGGAGGCGGGCGATACCGCGGAGAGGAGCCGCCGCCGGGTCGACTGGTTCTGCGAGCTTACAATCGGATTTTGACTCGTGAAGCAAATGGAGACCTGCATCCGGCGAAGATCAACCGCACGCAGTTTTTGCTGGGCGAGGGAGGCGCCTGTGTCGAGGGTCACCCGAAATTCAAGGCCGAGAGGTCCGCGCAGCCGGAACCGATCAAGGACATGTTCTGGTTGACCGAAGTGGAATGGAAGACGCTGGTCCCGGCCGATGCAAAGAAAGGGGACGTAATCGCCGTGCCGCGTTCGGCCAGTCGGCGACTGTTCCTGTGGGGCTGTCACAACTGGTGGGCCGCCGAGACGCTGATCCGATTATGGAAACCGGACGCCATCAAACAGGGAGACCTGACCGCGACCGTCGTCGAAGCATCACCGGCTGGGGTCACTCTCAAACTGGCCGGGGACTTTGACATGGCCAACGACATGAGCAAACCAAAGACCTACCGGGCTGCTTACAAAGGTCAGGTGAGCGGTGTGGTGCATTATGACCGCTCGAAAGCAAAGTTCACTCGCTTTGACATGCTCGTTCTGGGCGAATTTCAGGGCGTCTGGTACTGTCGTTCCAATCTCGACTGGGGACCAAAGCGCGTGCCACTGGCATTCGCCTTTCAACTGGCCGAGCAGGGGTCTCCGGCCGATGATGTGGTCCCAATCGGTTTGAACAAGGGCGGCAAACTGTACTGGCTCAGCGAATAAGAGAAGTGCAATTTACCCTTATCCGAAGTCACCGAGCGGCTGGCAGGGAGGGCGAGGCTCCCGCCGAGCCGCACGTATTCCGCGATCGGCGGCTCGGCAGGAGCCTCGCCCTCCCGAAAATATCCACTACGGATCCGGCACGATGGCAGGTCATCGTTGGAGTTAATTGCCGGCATCTGACGACGCGAGATGCGATCCGAGGAACGTACCGAGGATTATGGCGACGATGATCAAGCCGGCCCCGATCATCAGCTTCTGTCGAACGGGCCATGGGATTTCGCAGACCCAGGCATAGAAGCTGCGCCATGACACTTCGCCGCCCGCGAAGGGCGCCTCGTCTTCCACCGGGATCGGCACGGGTGGCTGTTCGGTAGCCTTCGCGACTTTTTCCAGTCTGCGAACCAGTGCTGCTGGCGTGTCGAATCGCTCGCTCGGCTCTTTCTCCAGCATTTGCAGGATGACCGCCGCGAACTGTGGCGGTATGGAGAGATTCAGTTTTCTCGGATCGACCGGCTGCTGTGATTCGATGCGAGCAATTGTCTGCGCGAGTGTCTTGCCCTCAATCGGCGGTTTGCCCGTGACCGCGGCATAGATCGCCGCTCCAAGACTGTAGATGTCAGACCGAAAATCCAAATCGTTCTGAGACAGCAATTGCTCGGGCGATACATAGGGAATATCGCCGACCGTTTCACCCGGACGCGTGACGCGTTCGGCTTGCGTGCCCTCCAGCGCTTTCACGAGCATCAGGTCACCAAGTTTTGCTGCGCCGTCGCGTTTACGAATTAGAATATTTGTGGGAGTAACGTTGCGGTGGACGAAGCCCTGCGCGGCTGCGGCTTCGATGGCACGAGCAATGTGAATGGCGACACGCAGGCACTGCTGCCAGGGAAGCTGCCCGTTCTGGCCGGCCTGGCTCATGACATCCATCAGGCTGTCGCCTTCGACCAGTTCGCTGGCCGTCCAGCAGTACCGCGGAGCTGACTTGCCGGCACCATACAGGGCGACGAGATTCGGATGCCTCACACCCACCACAGTCTTCGCCGCGCGCACAAACCGCTGCATTTCTTCATCGTCACGAGTGATCTCGGGCCACAGGACTTTGAACGCGACGAGCCGATCCTTCTCGGTGTCCCGGCCGCGGAACAACATCCCCGTGCGTGTGCGTGTGATGACGTCCGTGATTTCATAGCGACTTAGAGTCTTGCCCACGAGGTCCGACAGGTCATGCCCCTTTGGCGGTCCTGAGCGGGCAGGCTTCGACTTTGACGCTGACTGGGGAGACTCGGGCGGCGGCATCGGTTTCGGAACTGCCGCGGGCGGCGAAGGGGAACTTGCGGGCCGTTCGGGGACGGGCCGCTCTGGCGGACCTGATTGAGCGCCCGGCGTTCCAGGCGTTTGTGGTGCTGACTGATTCGGTTGCCAGGTCGTCGCGGCCGCTGATGTGGCCACTTCGAATCGCATATCGGTCTCGACGAGTCGGACCATGTCGCCGGGCTGCAGTTGATAAGAGCCGACTTTCTCGCCATTGACGAGCGTTCCCCAACTGCTGTTGGTGTCCTCAAGTTGAGCTTTCCCGCCAGTCACCACGATCCGGCAGTGATGCCGTGAGATTCGCGGGTCGCTGAGTTGAATGCTGCAGTCTTCTTCGCGGCCAAGGATGTACGTGCCGACCATTTCGAGTTCGAAGACCGTGCCCATATCAGGCCCGCGGGTCACAACGAGTTGCAGACGCATTCAGTTACTCCGACCAGTCGTCTTTAACTTAGGAACAGTCTCGAAATAACTACCCGAAATCAACACGCCTGTGAGCCGTGGGCGCTAGCCTCGGGCCTTGTGACCTTTCGGCGCCGGTTGGCCCGCGGCTAGCGCCGTCGGCTCACGAAAATGGGGAGTTATTTTGGGACAATTCCTTAGGACCAACGAATCGATAAGTGGCGTAAGCTTCCAGGTTGCGGTCCCGCATCAACGCAAGCTGGAAGCTTACGCCACTGCATTCGCGCCACTAGTTGATTCGCTGGTCCTTAGCTTGGAAAGTGGGAATCCATTGATTCCCGAATTTCAGCCGCGAAGCGGGCACAGGATGGTTCTTACCTGAATTTATCTGGTGCGCGTTGACAGGAATCTCGCACACAGCGGCCACGCTGCGGACCTGTCATTCAGCGTTCGGCCGTTTCACTCCGTTGAGCACTATCCGCAGACGCGGGTGAGCATTCTGCACGGACTGAGCCGCGGGCACTGTCACGCGGGTCCGCCGCACGTCCACCTCCGACAGCTTGGGAAGCTGGGAGAGAGTCGGTAGACAGTCGTCGGACACATCGGTGTTTCCCATCACCAGCGTCTAAATCTGCGGGTGCCCTGCGAGCGAGCGGATGCCAGCGTCGGTGATTTTCGTCTCAGAGATGGAAAGGCTGCCGAGTTTCGGCGCTCGACTGAGTGCTGCGAGTACGTTGTCACCGACCTCAGTGCGACTCAGATTGACCGAAGTCAGGTCCGGGAGCGCCAGGAACAGCGGAGCGATTCCGTCAGTGATCGGCAGGGACTGCAGGTCGAGCAACGTCAAGCGTTGCAGTTTCTCGAGCGCGATGATTCCTTCGTCGGTGAGTTCCATATCTGCGAGGGTGAGGTTCTGCAGGGCCGGCCGATTGTTCACCAGAATTCTGAGACCGTCGTCGGTCAATGCCGCACGTTTGATGGCCAGGCTGCGCAACTTTGGAATTCGGACCAGATACTTCATCGCTTCGTCGGAGAAGTGTGTGATGTTCTTTGAACGGTCGAAACAGCTCAACTCGACTGTGGACAGCCCAGGAATTGTCGTCAACGGCTGGAGCCCGTCATCAGTCACGCGCGTGTTGATGAGCTGAATTCTCGTCAGGACTGGATGACCCACCAGGAACGACAGTGCCGCATCGTCGAAGTCTGGGAGATAGACGGTAAGACCATCCAGATTCGGGAGTGCCTTGAGAAAGGCCCACTCGGTCGGCTTGATTCGGGAGTCAGACTGAATTGTCACATCGCGCACAACGAATCGAACAGTCGGCACGTTATCGAAATCTTTGACAGGCCTTGTCCGAAGTTCCCCGTCAGCCTGCTGGTATGAGACGCTGACCTTGACGTTCCGGCTCAACATCCATCCGAAGGTCCGCAGTTCCGGATTCGGATTCTTCGCGTAGAACTCCGGGATCTTGTCGTCGTTGTTGACTGTGAATGCTGGGGACTTTGTCGCGGTCGCATCGGGACTGGCACTGATCGAAGCAACCGGCGCATCGGCCGCCTGGCTGAATGAGACCTTGCAGTTCTTACAGGCAGCCTCGAAGGCGGCGATGCCGTCCACGGAGCAGTGTGTTTCTCTCAGCGACAGCGTCCGCAGCCCGCGCAGTTCGTGGAGCTTTGTCAGGCCGGCGTCTGAGATGGCCGTCCGACTCAGGACCAGCGTCTGCAGGCGACGTAGCTTCGAGACTTCGTCAAGTCCCGCATCCGTAACCTTCGTGCCTTCCATATCCAGCAGGTGCAAACGCGGCAGGCTGCAGAGCTGCCGGAACGTAGTGTCGCCTGCCTCTGTCCCCTTCAGGGTCAGCGACTCAAGCGTCTTGATTTCGCTGATCGCCTGGGCGGATGCGTCCGTGATTGTGTTGCCCTGTAAATGCAGAGTCTGCAGCTTCAGGTCACTCAAATGTTCCACACCTGAATCGGTCAATCCGCAATGACGCAGTGACAGTTCCCGCAGACCGTCGAGATTCGCAAGTGTCTCCAGGCACTCATCCGTGATCGCGCAACTACTCAGGTTCAGTTTCCGCAGCTTCGGAATCTGACTTATGGATGTCAGGACTTCATCCGTAATGCGAGTCGCCCGGCGTTCCGGATTCTGTGTGCCCAGCAACAGCTCTTCGAGCGCGGGCATTGTGGTCAGCACGTGCAGGCCCGCGTCGGTCACGGATGTATCGAGCAACTGCAGGATCTTCAGATCGGGCGAGTCGGCCAGGTGCGCTAACGCTGCGTCATCAAATCTCCCGTCTCGCACGACAAGAGAATTCAGACCACGCAGTGCCTTCAGGTGGTGCCAGTCCTCTGACTCAATCGGCCGGTCTTTGGCAATGATGAGCGAGCCGACCTGCAAAGGACCGTCCGGCACATCGTCATAAGTTCTGATCGGCTGTGGTCCACCATCGCTGATGATGTGCAGACTGAAGTTGCGGCTGATCGCCCAGCCGACGGCGCGTCGTACCGGGTTATCGCTTTCACTGAATTCTTGTGGGATTGATGGACGTTGGGCTGGCGTGGCCGATCCTTCCGCAGGTGTGAAATCGATGGTGCATTTGCTCAGCTTATTGCGGAGTGAGGTGACAGCGTGTTGGGAACAAACGGTTGATCGGAGTGACAGCCTTTGTAGCGATGTCAACGATTCCAGTTGTTTCAGACCGTCATCGCTGACCCGAGTACGATCCAGCACAAGGGTAAAGAGCCGAGGTAGGTCTCTGAGGGTTGAGAGTTGCGCATCGCCGACGCGGGTGTCTGACAAATCGAGACGCTGTAATTGTGGGAGTCCGCTGGCCAGCTTCACCGTCCCGTCGCCCACACCTGTGTTTTTCAGAATCAACGATTCGAGCGCCTTGATGTTGCCGAGCGGGCGAGCAGATGTGTCATTCAGTGGAGTGCCCGTCAGATCGAGGGAATCGAGTGTCATCTGACCCAGGTATTCAATTCCAGGAGCGGAGATTCTGCAATTTTGCAGGTTTAGATTCGTGAAGTACTCGCCACGCGAGAGAGCAGCTGCGGCAGCGTCGCCGAGGGTGCAATTTTTCACCGTCACCGTCACGTTCTCGTCACCGCGAATTGTCGCGAGCGACGCCATCCGCGCGGCTGACAGGTTCACGGAATCGGGCGTCTCCCGCTTTCCGATCCAGATTCCGTTCAACTTCTTCAGTTGATTCAGCATTCCGAAGCCCTTGTCCGTCAGGCCGTCCTTCTCGATAAAAAACCGTTTCAACTTCGGTGCTCCAACCAGTCGTGTCATCAACTCGTCGGGGAAGCGGCTAGTCTGGCATCTGATCTCACCAACGCCTGGAAGCAGCACGTCGATATGTTCCCATTCGGTGTCGCTGAGACCTGTCGGCATCGCATCTGTTGGTCTCAGTCCGGAGACCTTGAATGGTTCGTTCGGAACCTGTTCGAACTCCATCACCTGAAACCCGGAGCCTGGATTTGAGTCTCGATTCACACTCAAGCCGATTCCATGACTGAGAGCCCAGCCGACCGCACGCAGGACGGGATCATCACTTTCGGCAAACTCGACGGGAGTGGCGGGGCGTGACTTAATCACTGGTGGGACGAGAATTCCAGCCGCAGTCGTGGACGACGTTGCAGTTTCGGAAGGCCCCGCGTCCTGCGCCGGTTTGGTCCGATCGAGGACTTCCAGTTTCAGGACAGGGTTGTTTCCCTTGAGTACTGTGAACTGATCAGCCTGGACGATGATGTCGCCACGGCGAATCTCCACGCCGTGTTTGCCGGGTTTCAGCTCGATCGTCGCTCCCAGGTTTTCGATGCGGACTTCGCCTCCATCGACAAACAACTGCGCCTCGGGATCATCGATCTGGATGCGGACGGTCTTGTCGCCAACTTTGACGAACAGCGTGTAGCCGGCCAGTAGAATCGCGATACCTGCGGCGGCGGCTCCGCTCCAGATGGCCCATGACGGCAGGCGACCTTTCGGCGCCGGCGCGGACTGTGCCTGCGATGACCGTACTCGCGACTTGCGCGATGTCCGCGCACTTACGGGCACGTCGTCCACAGCGATCAATTGCGACAGTCCTTCGTCCTGGGTCGCCATCCCGGGCGATGTGACGCCTGCCATCGAATCTCGTACGGACGTCGGCTTGCCCTTGATGATGGCTCCCAGATCACGGGCCACGTCGGCCATGGATGCGTAACGGTCGCCGAGTTCAGATGCCATCATCTTCAGGCAGATCGCCTGCAGTTCGGGATTGAGCTTGTCCCGAAATTGCACCGGTTGCTTCGGCTCACCTTTGATGATCTGCGCGAGGACCGATGCGATGGACCCTTCGTATGGCAACCGTCCAGTCAGGAGTTCGTAGAGGATCACACCGACACTGTAGATATCACAGCACGGCCCCATCCGGTCGACATCCCCCTCGACCTGCTCGGGAGACATGTACGCGGGTGTGCCGAGCATCTGCCCGCCCTGTGTCACTCGGATGTCGTCGGTACCGGTCGAGCGTCGGGCCAGTCCAAAGTCCATAATGACCGGATTCGATCGCTGGTCGATCATCACGTTGTCGGGCTTCAGATCGCGGTGAACGATGCCTTTGCCGTGCGCCTCATACAAAGCGACGGCCAGCTTGCGAATGATCATCACCGCCTGTTTTTCGGACAGCGGCTTGTCTGGTCGGATGAATGCCGACAGCGGCTTGCCTTCGATGTAACCCATCGAGATGTAATGCGTACCGCCAATCTCGCCGACGTCGAACACAGGGCAGATATTCGGATGACTGAGCGTCGCCGCGGCACGCGCCTCGCGATAGAAGCGTTCCAGCAACGCTGTGTCTGCCGCGTCAAACTTCGGGATCTTGATCGCGATAAGCCGATCGAGTTGCGAATCGTGGGCCTTGTAGACCGCCCCCATTGCTCCCTGACCGAGACATTCTTCAAGCCGATACCGACCGAACTGCGGCGGCAATGCACCACCCCCGACTCCGGCGACCTCAGCCACCGAATCCGACTGGCCCGGATGAATGGTCTCTCGCTGCACCGGCGCGGATGGCGATGAGTCTGACGGAGGAATCGTCTCGCGGCTGGTCGAGGGTGGAACGGTGGCTCTCGATGACGCTGATGGTGGTTGCTGGCCTGCACCACTCGGACTGGTTTCGCTCATACTGGCCCTCATCGTCCCGGACGAAATGAGTATTGTGTGCTCGACTCAGTGTAAGGCACGTCGGACAGTTTATCACGGACGTTGACAGTTCAATCACCGTCCCTTTGGCGCATCGGACCACGACAAGTCGCAGATGCACTCAGTGACTCGGGCTGTTTACTTCTTCTTCTGAACACCCTGGAATGCCACGGCCATGTCGGGCCGCTCATCCTGCAACATCTGAGCTCGCTGCAATGTGACACGCGAGTTCTGCAGCATGACCATCCGGAGTCTCTTTAGCGAAGAGAGCACGTCCAGCGACGCGTCCGTCACCTGTGTCCGTCTCAGATCGAGGGACTGGAGACTCTGCATTCCTGCCAAATGCGTCACGCCCGTGTCTGTTACCTGCGTCTGGTCGAGATAGAGTTGGCCGAGATTGAGGGCAGACAAGTGCTTCAATCCGGCATCAGAGACTTTCGTCCTTTCGAGATAGAGGCTTTGCAACTGCCGTGACTGACTGAGGGCCTCAAGTGCGTCATCGCCAGTGGCCGTCTCCACCAGATGAAGATGCCGGAGTTCTGGCAGCGCTCGAAGCACGCCAGCCCCATTGGCGCTGATTCCAGTCCCGCTGAGATCGATCATGTCCAGTCCAGGCAACTTCACCAGATGAGTCAGACCCTTGTCAGTGATGCCCTTTGCGTGTCGTACGTGGAGAGCTGTCAACGGCGTACGAGCTTCTGCGAGTTGTGCCAGTCCGGCGTCCGTCACGTTGCTGAATGGCAGTATCAGTGTCCGAAGTCGCGGGAGCCTGGAAAGGTGAACGACGGCACTGTCTGTGATCGGGCGTGTGGGCTGCTGCCTGAGATTCGGCGTGATTGCGAAGGTCTTGAGTTGCGACATTGTCGCCACATGGCGCATGCCCTCGTCCGAAACTGACGTCGAAACAATCCTCAGTTCATGCAGCCATGGATGTGCTGCCAGGTTGCCCAATGCGTCGTCATCGAAGTCTGCGGCGTTAATGTACGCAGATTCAAGATTGGGCAATGAGCGAAGAAACGTCCAATCATCCTTCCCGAGTCCGTGGGATTCGCGAACGATCACCGCGCTGATAACAAATGCTCCATCGGGAGGGCCGTCACGAAACTCGGCAACCGGCTTCACGACACCGTGTGGACCGCGCACCGTGGCGTCCACGCCACGCTCAATCAACCATCCAAGCATCCGCACTTCACGCTTCGAACTGTTGCGGTAGGCTTCTGGCATCTCGTCGCTCAACTTGAGCCACGACAAGTCAGACGGAGCCGCTCGCACTGTGCCCTCGGCGGCTGGCTTGACCCCGGGGAAACGCACAGTGACCTCCGGAAGCGTGTCCTGGAGTTCTTGAGCCGCTGACTGCGTGATCCGCGTGCCCTCAAGATCCGCGTATGTGAGCCCCTTCAATGACTTGAGCACATCCAGGGCCGCATCCGTGACTTGTGTTTTACGCAGACTGAGCGACCTGAGGCCAACCATGTTGCGGAGATGTGCAATGCCAGCGTCGGTCACCGCTGTCTGACCCAGATACAGGCCATCGAGACCGAGACGTGTCAAGTGTTTCAGCCCGGCGTCGGTGATCTTTGTCTGCTGCAAATCCAGAAACGCCAACCTGGGCAACGTGCTGATTGTCTCCAGCGTGTCGTCGCCAATCTCAGTGCCGGACAAGGACAGAGTCGTTAACTCCGTCAGCGATGCGACTCCTGTTATGGCTCATCTGAAAAAATCTGCAACATAGGATCGGAAGTACAATCCGCGGATCAAACCTGGATCGTTGGACATGCTTTTTAGTTTCCGATGCGCCAG
>Ga0209402_10001053_pt1 | contig 31361 bp, 12 predicted proteins | sample ArcticOcean_MG_C_3_FD_187437 | JGI IMG/M metagenome (GOLD analysis project Ga0209402, IMG submission 187437) | Marine microbial communities from western Arctic Ocean - ArcticOcean_MG_CB8_126 (SPAdes) (version 2) | ecosystem: Environmental > Aquatic > Marine > Oceanic | place: Arctic Ocean... | reverse complement strand
GCTCCTACCGTCTCCCCTCTGTCTGCTATTTTTGAAGAAGGCCATATAGCTAAACCGCAAATAAAAGGCCTTCAAGGGAGCTGGCTTCAGTTTGGCGAGGGAATTTCAGGTATTTCTCGATCCAGCGAGAGCGCTTTCAATGGTCGTCGACTCGACGTGGAAGTGCAACGCCAATTAACTGCACTTTTTAAAAACGAAGCAGGGGTAGAACTTCCTGATCTTCATAGTGGAAATTATTTAGTCACAGACCCTTCTTTTGCGCAAGAGAAGATGGATAGCTGGGGAGATGTGGCTCAACCAGACGAAGAAATAGAAGCATTTGCCAAACAGCTTATAGCTGAGAAGAAGCTAAGCGTAATAGACGCTGGCGCTGGGGGTACGTATTATCCAGTAATGAGCGATAGCGAGCTTAACGAAGGTAGAGCTTATGAGATTAAAGCCGTAGAAAAGCAGTTGGCGGAAGAAGGGATTAGTGCCTCGCAAATACAAAGATGGAAACAACAAAAACTTTTTGGAGAAACCCTTCAGACTGTTGAGCAAGGTAGTCCCCTGAAGATTGGTTGGGGTGATTTGGGCATGTCCGACCCCGAAGCGCAGGCCCCTGCTGGGAATCGAGCAATCGGCCCCGACCGTGTCAAATCAAGCGGGGCTGATAGTTGGTTGAAAAGGCTTGGTTTCGGGAAATCAAAGGCTGAGGGCCATGTTCCAAATTTTGTATCTCCTATAGGACACACCGTTGAAAGGGCGGCGGCCCATGCGGCGGGTTATACCCCTGGCGGCATACGACATCAAGAAGGAATGACCTTTAATGCCGCAGAGGAGTTTATTCCTTCTTTTCAGTTAGAGAAAATGACGGGCATGAAGGTTGATGGGCCCCTTATAATTCCTCCCACCTTTGCAGGAGGAGGGCATGTTCCGAATTTTAAATGGGCAGATGAAGAAGGTGCCATTGACCAACGGTCAGGCCGCGTCATCAATCCAGATCGACTGGGAAGTTCCAATTTGAGGGAGCAAGCGGCGACGTCTTATTCTTATGCGAAGGAGGAGCCTCAGCCGAAGGAGGAGCCCCAGGACGAGAAAAACTTAAGACTTAAACAGGCAAAAGATGAGTGGATACAGTCGGGACAACAGAGGAAGGAATTTGAGCGCGAATTAGCTTTTCTTAAAAAGTATGACCCAAAGGACTATAAGTGGCAGGAATACAACAGTGCCTATGGAAGTATACTTAATCCTAAATTTATAGCTCCCGAGGGTACTACCGAAAAATCATGGGAAGACTCCCCTTTATTGGTTAGAGGGCGAGGGCCTGCCGACTTCGAGGCCTTTTCCAAATGGAGAAATGACATATTAAAGAAGCAAGAAGCCTATAGTGGAGGGACAAAGAACGTTTCGAGCCCTGGCTTCAGCGGGGTTGCTCATAATGCGCTAGAGGAAGTTAGGGCGCCTGATATATTTAGGAGGAGCCATGGGATGAAAGCTACCTTAGGGCCCGTTCCAGGAGCCCTGGCTCTAAAGATGGCGGCCTCAAACCTGGCCAGGCTCACGGTAGCTGGGACTGCAAAGTATTTAGGGTTGGAAGCTACAGCGGAGACTGCGTTTTCGCCAATGGATATTGCCGAAGGGAAACAAGAATATGAAATACAAGCCGCACGGGACTATGTGTTGATGCGCATGACTGAGTCTCCCGAGGCTTATAAAGAGGATATGATTCCTGCAGAGGTTGAAATGATGTCGCCAGAGCAAATTAGGGGGGACCTAATGTTACGACAGCGTCAGCGCGCTCTAGACGCGGGGGTACTGACGAAACAAGGAAAAATAGCCCCTGGAGCTGCTGATGCTGAGATTGAAAAGTTGGCTGCACCATTCGAGGAATTTGACAAGGCCCACAAACTCAGGAAAGCTGAGGCGGACCAAGAGGCATTAAAATGGGCTGAAGGAAATATTTTGCGAGATAATGATAAAAAGTTTGCTCAGAAAAAGCAAGAAATCCTTTTGGCTAAAACGCGCGCAGCTTATACCAAATTTCTTCAAGATGATTTAACAAAGGAGGAGCTTGAGGGGCGGAGGCACCAGCGATTAAGTCAGTTTTTTACGGGACGCACTAATAGGACGGAGTGGCAGAGCGGTTATGGAGGAGCTAACGCTGACCTAGATACCCAAGTAGGTAGACGTTACCAAGACGGTGTCTATAGTGGGCCATTGTTAAGCGAAATCTTTGACCCTAATCGCACGGCACAGTTTACTCTCCCTAGACAAAAGGGGGTTTATGCAAAAGCCGCAGTCGCTTTACCCGTTCATGAGGCAATAATGGCGACAGCTGGGAAAGCGACGGGTTGGAGGGCGCGAGCGATAAACCCAGTAGTAAAAGGGGCGGTATCCCTTCTGGGGGGTATTGTAGGTGGTGGGGTTGCGTATCAAGGAGTGGAAAGCTCGCCCGTTGGTGCCTCGATTGACGAGCTCTTTGGGGTTCCAGGGCAAGAATTTCTTGCTGGGAGCGTATATGAAGGAAGAGAGGGGGAGCAATTAAGCCCCCAGGACCAAGCAAACCTTGATATGTCCCGACTCTTTGGTGCGGTCTTAGCTACTCAATCTAGAAAAAGGTTTGAAGACCCCAACAAGCAGTACGATCCCAACCTGGCAGGCTACGCTCTTCATGGGTCAGGTCCTGGTCATCCAGTGGGTGATCCTGACGCTTTAAAAAACGAGTCTCAACTAAAAGCTTTAGCAAATATCGCTCAAGACATGAGCAGGGAGCACAAGGACAACATTTATAAACCAGTAGGAGATCAAGATAAATATAGACTTTCTCCTATTGGAGCTAATTACTATCGTGGGGTTCTGGATCCCAATACTGGAAAGCCCAAAACAGCCGAAAAAAGGCGGGGTGTGCCCCAAAGCAGGTGGTACCGCGACCGCCCCCTAGCTACACAATGGTTGTTGCGGCAGAATGAAGAGGAAGGTTATCTCCCTACCAAGGGGGTCAAGGCCCTTCCTGGCGTGGGCAAACTGCTGGACGCATCTGTCCTTAGTGATCCCGCGTCAGGAGAGCGTCGGCAAAGGCGCGACAATGCTCCTACCGTTTCCTTTCGATCTGCTATTTCTGATCTAGATTTACCGCCCAAACCTAAGAGACTGGCTGAAGGATTAGTTCCTAATTTTGCAGCAGTCCCACAGGTGGATTTAGAGAATGCGGATTTTAAATTAGACCCCCAGAATCACCGAATTGATTTTGATGGAAGCACGGAGCAGTTTGGCGCCTTAAGAGAGTCGTTATTTAAGCTTCATTCTGGAAAAAGCGAATACGGAATGAATCCTCCCGAATCAATGATACCGAGATTTATTAGTAAAACTTCTCCTTCTGGGGAAACGCAACGGTATATTAAATTAAATCCTTCTTACTCGCAATTATTAGAAAAACAGCGCAAAAATAATTTCAAGGCCTATGAAAGCTCCGCTCGCGAAAAGGCGATGGGGGAGGTTGTGGAAGAACAGAGAAAGCTGGGCATCGAGGGGGCGCCCCCTGAGGCACTCGTAGACGAAAGGGTGCAGTCAAAGATGGCTGATGCACCTTCTCACTTCAAGGCGAAAGCTTCTAAAGCTTCTCTATTTAGATTGTTGGGCGGAAGTCTTTATAACCAAATGACAGAAGTTACCTCTCCTGGAGCTAACAAGAAAAGCCTGAAGGATTTAAGTGGTCAGCTTGAAACCCAGGGCGTTCCTGCAAGAATAAATAGAGAAGGTAGCTTTGCAGGGTTTCAGGCTTCTCTACCCGAAACCGACCTCAATAAGCGCTATGTTAATCCACGGGGTTTGGCGGCCGAAAGGGCTCGCAACACTCTCGCTTTTACTAATCGTAATTTTCTAGAAGGAACTTTTGTTGATATTAAAAGCGATAAGTTGGCGAAGGCGGGCAATAGGGGAGCAGGTAGTCAGCGGGTGAAGAAAAAAGGAAGTTGGTTACGGTCATTAAGAAACTTTTTGGGCTTTAAAGCTGCGGGACATACCCCTGACTTTAGAGGTGAAGAAAATAATAAAATAGCTAACAAACTAGCTTTTAATAGACTAACAAGAAAAGGAAGATTTCTTCATCAGCAGATGGGGGATGAAAGAGGTGGATATGAAGATCATTTGCCCCCGCTTGCTGCTCCAACTTTCCAAATGCCTGAAGAAAAGACAAGCGGTGAAGCGACTGTCAAGCCGACGTTTGATACAACCCCAGATTATACCACACATAAAAGAAGGCTCTGGCCCAGCCGTAAGCCTGCAGGAGACGACTGGCGGAAGCCGAATACAAGGGTTGGGTATGAAGATCATTTACCTCCACAGACACGTCCTTTAGATGAATTTAATCCTTTTGCCCCCATGGGGCATCCAGAGGGCGAGGAATTGCCACAGATTCCTGACCATCTGCAGCAATGGCTCGAGAGGCGCGTAATAGGAGAGGACACCTTAATGTCACTTCTGCCTGCGGGCGGCGCGTTTACAACCCTGACTCCGTATATCCCTCGAACTGCATCCGATAACACCGTGGGCCAGGTTTTAGGTGCAGCTTATCCTGATATTATGAAGGAGGTCGGCAGCGTTGACAAGCTCGTTGAGGGCGTTGGGGAAAAAACGGTTATAAGAATGCTTAAAAGAGCAGGCAAGGACAGGATGACGGGGGGCGCCCTGGAGGACATGCTTTCGTTTGGAGGGTCCGTCGCCGCTACTAAAACGGGGCCAATAGCTGGACCAATCCTTGGAACGCTGTCAACAATTGCCCAAGTTGATGATCTTCAGTCGGAGGAGCTATATGGTAGTGGAGTAGGAGAAGCCAGGGAGCTAGTAAATATGCTCCCCATTCTCCCTGTAAAGAAGACTATACAAACCCTAAGGGCCCTGCATCTTGCGGGAAATAACGCGCAAAAAGTAAACAAGGTTCTACGAGCGTACAATGTGGGGAACGTAATTGGTCAAAGCACCGATGCACAATCAGATCTGGATGGCATAACTGACGTGGAGACATTTTTTAACAGCCAAGTTCGGCCAGATTCATCTGGCATCAAAAAACTTGAGGGATTGACGGACCACCAGGTCAAAGACTTAATGAAAAAGCGGACAGATAAAAGATTTAAAATAAACCTTTTCAACAATAAAGGCTACATTCCTAATTTTACCAATCCTCTTGCTAACGCCCTTCAAGGAGCGGGGTCGCACATTCCTAATTTCAAAGACACTACTGAATTTGATAAGGTTCATGATTTAACTATAGATAGGCTTAATGAAGAGGGAGCTAAAATCAATAAAGGTGAATCCCGCACTAATCTTAATAAGTTTGTAACTGATACGGGAATAATGGAATCGGGCTATAATAAAAAGGCTAAGAGTCATAGCTTGAAAAACCGTGCGTTGGGCCGCGACACTACAACTGCCGCAGGAACTTTCCAATTTACAGAAGAATCTTTTGAAACTGGCTTAAATAGATATAGAAATATAACAGGCGAAACCCCCGATTGGTGGAAGAAGGCACAAAAAGCTGAACACCCCAAGGGAGTAATGAATTTAAGCGATGATCAAGCTCGTGCAATAACATTAGCTAATCTTGCCCAGAAAAAAGGTACTGATCCTTATTTAACAGAAGTAGCTAAAAGTGGATTTAAAGGAGATGCCGCCAAAGAATTATATCAAAAATTTCATCATACTGGAGGAGGGACAACTGATAAAAGAATAGCTGATAAAGGATTTTTTAGTGATAAACCTGATTGGTGGTTGAAGTGGCAGCGCGGCAGGGCAGCGAAAGCAAAGGCGCAGGGACACATTCCTGGTTTTCAATTTGTTGGGCCGCAGCGCCAGAAAAGCACTGGGGTAACCGATATACCAGGGTGGGACACCTTAAAGAAGAAAGTATATAAGGCTCATGGAATTCCCGCGGGAGAAGATCCTCTTGCGAATATTACGGAAATTAAAGAAGCGGTATTCGGCAATGACGAACAGTCTGGGGGTTTTGATACGGAGGGGAAGGGTCAGATAGCTGTAGCTCGAGTGCCCGATTTTACTCAGATGGGTCCTAATTCTGAAATAGAATTAGCGTCTTTTCAGGCAACGCTTGCTAATGAAATGGCGCACGCTATAAACGCCGAACAAACGAAAGGGATGTCCTTCGAGGAGACCGATCAATACTTTAAAGAGCTTACAGGAAAGCTGGGCGACCAAACAGGTGGGGGCTGGGCCCCCTTAAGAACAGCGACGAGCATGGAGGATTCTCTTCAGGCGCAGGCAGGCCTTCTTAAGGGTATGGCCAGCGTGGCGAAGACCGAGGCTTTTAAACTAGTGACTGGTGGAGAGAAATCTGGATTAGATCCCACAAGAGCCAAGGCCGCTGTGGAGGGATCCAGCAAGCTTAGTTCGACAGATTTTTGGAGAGTAAATGAACTAGCTTCCTATATAGCCCCACAGTTATTAGAGGACAAAAAGCTCAATAAAATTCTTGAAATTAGAAAAAAATGGAGCAAGAAAGGGGAGGAACGTGGATTAGACGATACCATCGGCACTGGGTCTGCCACGATAGGAGGCTTTATAGCCAGAATGGAGAAGGATTACCTTGAGCGTTATAACGACCTTGTTCTCCACCTTCAGGATGAAAGAACTTCCCATCAAACAACCGCATTGATAAGGGGCGCCCAACAAGATCCTAAAACAGGCCGCTATAAAGCCTTTAAGGCTGGAGGACACATTCCTAATTTTGGAGTCGACCCCGTAAGCGCCGCAATAGAAAGACATACAGCCACACAAGAGGGCTATGCGCCAGGAAAGGTTATTAAGGGTCCGACATTACCTTCTGGGCCTACGATTATGAATGAAGCAGAAGTGGCCATTCCCGCCTCTGCGCTCAGCTCAATGGGATATGCTCCAAGCAATTCTAATGATTGGGCCATTATGAATCCTACTGAAAAATATGCTCAAAAATTTGATAGAGCCACAGGTGTTCCTGGCAGTGCCAAAAACATTATGGGTGCCGTAGGAGGTAGGGCTACTAATTTTGCTGCCCAAGGACACATACCGAATTTCGCCCCACCTCAAAACAACATTCAAAGACTAGAGGAAATAAAAGAAAAAGTTATAACCGATCCCGATTATACAATAGAAGACGCCTTAAAAGAAAATCAAAAAAACCATACTAAGTGGACCTACAAGGAACAAGCTCAAGGTTTTAAAGATACTGTCATAACTGATCGTCTAGTAAGGGATTATATAGAAAAGGAGGGAGGACGTAAGATAGGGATTTCTCAAGTAGAAGAACAGGCTACTGCGCTAGCAAAGAAAATAGAAGCCTCGAGAAATAACCGAGCGTTCAAGCAGGCCTCGACGAGAGGTATTTTACCTCAAGCCATGGCTGGAGAGCAATACAAAGAGTCGAGTCCAACTAGCGCGCAGACGAAAGCTGATAACCCTGCACTTGCGGGCCTGGTGGGACTAACAAGGATACCCTGGTCATCGCCTTGGGCCCCCCCTGTGGAGGAATTAGGTTTTGACCCTCTGGTTTTCGACCCAGAGGCAGATGCACAACAATTTACTGACAATTATAATAGATTCCTTGATGCAAGCCAGGAAGATAAATTTAAAGCTCTATTTTCTAGTGAAGAGATAGCTTTTGAACACGTAATGTCCCTGCCAATCAATAAACGGATGGACTTTGTTAATAAATATCTAAAGCCTGGTGGGCCTGCTGATAAATGGGGAGAAAATCCTGCTTTCAGAAAAAATCTACGCACAAGACTTTTCTCTAAAAATAAAGACGGCGTTCCTTATATGCAGCAGCCTATAAGTCAAATAGCCGAAATAAGAAATAAACAAATAGCCAAAATAACTAAAGAGCGCCAAGATAAAATTGATGCGCCCATTGCAAAGAGAGAGGCCGCAATGCTGGATATGCAGAAGGGGCTTAGAGAGGCACATACCCAGGAGCAACAAAAAGCATTTATTGAAAACATATTTAACGACAAGGGCGAAGAAGGATTATTAGAGTACTTATATAAAGCCACATATCAATTTGATGAATTTAAGAAAGCCGACTTCTTTAAGGCTTTAGAAGCGGCAGGCGAAGATAACGCAAAAATAAAAAAGCTAACTGAGGGCGAAGAGTTTAAGTCTAATGTTAAGGTTATGTCTTTGAAAGGTCAGAAGCTAGAACAATTTCTAGAAGATCGGAAGGCTAAGATAAGTTTTCAAGGACATGGTGGCGACTTCCACGAAGACATTGATCCGTCCCACGATTTCCTAGGCCTATTGCCTGATATTCAAAAACAAATTACCCAAGATGACGCAAATCGCGTACAAAAAACCCTTTACGCCTTGCAGGATCCCGACAGATTTGACAAAAAATATAGAGCAGCTACTCCTGATCAGCGCGAAAAGATGTTTAAAACCATGGAAGAGGCAGACATGTTGGATAGGGTGCCCCCAGCTTACCGAAAGATGCATCGGGAGGGGAAGTATGACGAAAGAGTTGCTAGTGTCGCGACGGGCCAGCAATGGGTGAAGCGCTATCGAGATAACAAGGATATTTTTATTGCGGATTGGATTAATTCTACCGAAGATAGTCGCCAACACATAATGGATAGTCTCGAGGCGGCAGATATGCAGAATGCTTTACCTCGACAATTACAAAATGATAAGTCTATAAAAACAGGATGGCCAGGAGACATAAAGCTCAACAAAGCACAGATAGACCGCCTGACCAATTCAAGATTTGATACGTGGACTAAAATGTATCTGGAGCAAGGAAAAAGCCTTGGAGAAGCAATGCGTTTAGCAAAGAGAATGGGGGGGAAGTTTGGGGCTCAAGGGCATGTGCCTAATTTTGGCGCTTCATTAATGGAAAATGTTGAGCGCGCAGGCGCCTATGCAGCGGGATATACTCCAGGTGGTATACGGCATCAAGAGGGAATGACTTTTAATACTGCGGAAGAGTTTATTCCTGCCTTCCAATTGGAGAAAATGACGGGCATGAAGGTTGATGGCCCTGCGATTATTCCTCCTCGCGGAGATGCACGCACCCAAACCTTGGGCGCTTTAACTGAGCGTGTTGGGCTTGGTGCTGAGAATTTTGCAGCAGAAGGCCATGTGCCTAATTTTAGCCGACCAGGTGCGCCCTTCGATCCACGCACTGATGCGCAAGTTCAGTGGGACGGGATTATGGGCGGTTCTGATTCCGTGACATTGGCCATGTCGGACAAGAAGTTTTACCTGTTTCCTGGTTCGCCACTACTGGGGCTCGAAGAGGAAATAGCCATAAGAACACGCGGCGCGGCCGCGCGGCATTGGCAGAGTCAAGGTGTAAGCCTCGAGAGGGCGATTAGCAGGTATGGCAAGGACACTACGTTTGGAGATATTCCTGAGAAAGTACGAGCTCAAGTGGAAGCTGAAGAAGCGAATAGGCAAGCATTTGCTGCAGCCTACTTTCAAAGACAAGAAGACGAAAAGCAAAAAAAGGAAATGCGTCGGGAAAGAGCCGCAGAGATGGCGGAAAAAAATAAGGCACGAGCGGATAAGAACATCGCCGCTAATGCGCCGCCTATAGTGTGGAATGGTACCGAGAAGGTCTATACAACAGCCCGTCGGTATGCTTATGAGTCTATGGAGAGTTGGAATAAGCGAGCCCAACAGGGTGCGGCTTCGAAGGTGGAAAGGGAGGGCAAGAGGATTGCTAGAGAAGACCAATACAGAGCCGACTTCGCCCAAAAGATGGAAGCCAAACAGAAAAGCATGATTGGCTCGACGCCTATGATAGGGACTCTATACAGGCCCACAGACGATCGGGGAGTCCAAATAGGTCCTGAGGCCCTCCGCGACGCAATAAAAGAAGAGCCATCGGATTATCTAATGGCAACTCTCAAGCAGCTGGGCTTGGATAAAGATGGTGACGGAGCTGACGATAGATTTCAAGGAGAAGAATTAAAATATGCCACGGCTGACCATCTTGGTGGCACAAAATTTGCGTATAGGGAGGGTACCCTAACGAGCAAAAGCCCCGAAAGGCAGAAGAAGCCCTTGATGGCGTGGCGTAGCCCTTTTCGATATGAGGGCACCCCGACCACAACACGCTCGACGAGCGCTACTGGTATCGGCCGACTCCAGGAAGAGTACAGCTCCAGGAGCGCCGCGCAGAGAACAATAAAACAGTGGACGACTCCTTCTTTAAAAACAGGAAAAACCTTTGATTTGAAACGCACGGCCCACGCCCAAGGCCATGTGCCTAATTTTTATGATACCTCTAGTGACGTCGGCATGGAGCAGTTCGGGTCTTTTACGTCTGGATTCGATGACGACTCTACGGTTGTTGATCCGATGTTTACGGACCCAATGTCTTTTACTCCTACCAGCGACGATGCGGGAACAACAACAACAACAGATCAATATGGTTCAAGTTTAGATCCTGCTTCGGAGGGTCCTCCTTCTAAAAACATTTTTGGCAAGATAAAAGAATGGTTCAAGGCAAAACAAACAAACACAGACATTAAGGCTCAGAATAAATATGATGCCGAAGTGCAGAAGCAAAGGATACAAAAAGAGGTCGACAAGCTCTCTGGTTTACATTATGGAGAATCGGATACTAAGCCAGACAATATATTTAGTGAAGGTGGATCTTTTGACCTAGGAATGTTGTGGGATATGGTAAGCAACTTTGATCCTGCGGATATGGTATTCGGAGTAAATGAGATGTTTGAAGGCGGAATGAATGATGTTGATCGTATTTTGGGAAATATATCGACTGCGGCTGGGTTTGGTACTGCCCCATGGGGAGATGAAGGGTACCAGGAAGACATATTATCAATGAGCCCCTTCAGTGAGAACTATCCTGAACAGAGTCTTATAGGTAGCACTATTACTGATACGATGGATGCTATGGCTAATATAACAGAGCCAGGTGGAGGTTGGACCGCAGCAATGATGCTTCCTTTTGCACCAGTTATGAGGCCCATTCAGAAGGCAATACCAAAGCCAGGCTCATTAATTAATAAACCTGGCTTCGTGGAGAAACTCCAGGCGTCCGTGGCATCCAGTAAGAAGCAGGGCGACGGGATAACATGGTCCGATGGTCCTCTTAGACCAGCGGAAGTAGAGGGGGCATTTGGTAAATTCGAACCTTTGGAGACTCACGGGGGGCCACGCCACTATGAAATTGTAGAGGAAGCTCTTAATAAGGTACGGGAGAAGGGTAAGTATTTAGACGACATCGATTTTAATGCAGCCAACCTAATGACTGGGGACCTTAAGTTTCAGGGGAATATAGGTGGGAGAAACATTGTAGAGGTGGCTATGCCTGATGGCAGGACTCAACCCTTTTATCATTCATCGGGACTTGGTGGAAAGCCAGGGAGCGAAGGAACCTGGCAACCATATGGGGGGCATAAGATGAGTGAAGACGCGGGTAGCCCAAACTGGTTTATTAAAGACAAGGGCTACAAAACTCATTATGGCAGTTCGTCTTTCCAGGGTATTAGCGACAGATTGCAGGACCTTGTCCCTGAGGCTGCCATCGCGCACGACTGGGATTTAAGTGGGCAAGTATTCAAGGGCTCCCAAGGCACAACAGGCGGAGCAGGCACTGCTGGCGTTGCTGGAGCAGCAACTACCATCGCAACCACAGCTAATGCAATGGACACGATGGGATCTGCCGACGCTTCCTATGCGGCGATTAATGCCGATCTAACAACACTATATGAGGGGGCGCCAGGCGAGAACCCCAATGCAGAAGGTGCGCAGGGGGCGACAGGCAGTACGGGCTCTGAGATACTAGATACTGCCTTAAGCCAACTAATAATCGAAAATTCAGACAATCCCAATGTCTCGATTAACCCCTTAAACTTGCCGTGGGACGAGAATCAAGCGCTACAATATAGCGAGGCAGTTTATAATAATGGTCTTGGACTAAGTATTTATCCTTATGATGAAGAGGGGCGACCCAGAACTAAGGAGGATATGGATAATGAGTGGCTTGAAACAATAAGCAACAAGGTCCCTTCTACTGGGGTAAAAACGGGCAAGGATGATTATGGCCTCCCGATATCAATACTTCCTGATCCTGATGGGGAGAGTCCGTCAAACAATAATAAACCCACGGTATCCCCAGCAGACAACAAGTTATTTCCCTCGCAGGGTTTTAATTATGAAAATATGCCAGCGGAGGCACCCACTCAGGCGTGGCTGGCGGCGAATGGATTTATTGATAATACGATGGTTGACACAAGCCTTAATTCAGCTATTTCCTACAGCCCCAGGGAGAACGAATCGCAGCTGTTTGGGGAACAGGTTGAACCCGTACGCACATGGACAGAAGAGAAGTCTGGAACGACAGTGGAAGCTGTACTTTCGGGCCGTAGAGTTGGTAATCAAGTAGAGCTTACAAATCCTGACGGGAGTAAATATGGCTGGATAGATATTGACCGATTAAGCGCGGACGGACAGAATTACATTGAGCATGCAGGACTACCTCTCCAGCCCGCCCCGTTGGTAAACAAGTTCTCAGCAGATTTCCTTAAAGAAGTGAAGCAGATTGCCGCCAAACAAAATTTGAATCCTGATGGAACCAATAAGAAAACACCTGCCCAATTATACAACGAAAGTATAGATAAGGTAAAGTACAAGAACGAAGACGGCAAGATTAACACAGGACCTGGGATTAACACGGGACCCCAGATTGACACGGGAGCCCAGATTGACACGGGAGCCCAGATTGACACGGGACCTGGGATTAACACGGGACCTGGGATTAACACAGGACCTGGGATTAACACAGGACCTGGGATTAACACGGGACCCCAGATTGACACGGGAGCCCAGATTGACACGGGAGCCCAGATTGACACGGGACCTGGGATTAACACAGGACCTGGGATTAACACAGGATCTGGGATTAACACAGGATCTGGGATTAAATCTGTACCTGAGATTAACACAGGACCTGGGATTAACACAGGACCTGGGATAAAAACCTACAAGATAGGCGCAACAGGCGCAATAGGCCGCGGTGGCCAGGCTGGCCTCTCTGGAACTTCTCGATTTCAGCCACCTCTTGGGACAACCAGGGGTGTAGATGATGCGGGCCTTCCAATATCGATTCTTCCCCTAAACGTTGCACCTGAAATTTTTAAAGAAATCCCTAATTTCAAAAAAATGAGCGCTATTTCTAGAGCTAGTGTTCCAATGGAGATGCGCGGGCACGAGGGCCTACCTAAGCAAAAAGACAAATCTAGTAGATTAAATAAAAAACTCGCGTCTTTAGGAATAGTTCCTAACTTTAATCGTCCGAATAAACTAGACAAAAACCTAACTCCTGGAATGTCCCAACAGGGACTGCATACCCCCGCTGCAAATAGTGGTAATTTTGATGTGGGATTTTCTTCTTCGCCTTCTACTCGTACATTTGATTCTGCCCTTTTCTCTAACAAGGCAACCGCAAACGTAGCAACTGTACCTAATTTTGGAGTCTTCACTGGAGACCTTGCGGGAGAAATGGCCAAAACTATTCCAGGCGCCACAGACGCTATTAATAGAGAATTAAAGGCGCCAGGAGTCCAGAGAAACAACATTCAGCTCTCTATACCTTCGGGAGGAGAACGCAGCCCCTTTGTAACTAATACTAAACACGAAGGCTTTGCCTCTAACGTTTCTGATGCAGTTAAGCGCGTTAGCGGTGTGCATGGCCCTATGGCCTTAAATTCATTTAACACACATGGATTGGCGGCAGCAGGAAAAACCCCTAATTTCCAAAAAATTGCTGAACAGCCAGAGCCTCTCCTTGTAGATACCGCAGGAACTGCGGCAGCAGGAAAAATCCCTAATTTCCAAAAAATTGCTGAACAGCCAGAGCCTAGTGTTAACCTAGAGCTTCCGCGCAGGCCTGCTATTGCTGATCATATACGAGCAGGTGCAGAGCTGGATCTCCTTGTAGATACCGCAGGAACTAATACCGATAGAGGCTTCGAGGGAGCGTCTTCCATAGCTCGGCATCAGCAGCACGATACAGATGGATTGGCGGCAGCAGGAAAAACCCCTAATTTCAAAAAAATTGCTGAACAGCCAGAGCCTCTCCTTGTAGATACCGCAGGAACTAATACCGATAGAGGCTTCGAGGGAGCGTCTTCCATAGCTCGGCATCAGCAGCACGATACAGATCTCCAAAGAAGCGCGGCTATTTTTCATGGCTCCCAAAGCGGGGCGCACTTAGCCTTACAAAGAGGTCCCACCCTTACGCAGGAGACTCCCAGCATGGCAGCAGCAGCAGGGGGGTATGTTCCTAATTTCCTCTCGATGGCAACAGCGCCCCCTCTAATGACATTAGACCATGATCTTAATAAGCAATTCGAACAGTTCCTTATGGCTTTTAATGCACAGGTCGAGCCTCTTCTAACGGATGGCATAGACCGCCAACACCAACTTAGGGTCGGAATTGACGCCACAGTGAATGGCCTTATCCAAGGCGCACCCACAGATTTCAACCAAGCGGTAGGTGGATCCCTTACGCAAGAATACAAGGCCAACCCATTCGGTGGGTTGGGGAATGGCCAGCACTTGGGTTCCAAGCATCCTAATACCAGCAATAAGGACAGGGGGAATGTATAATGAATATTACGAACGCCACCCTAGCTTCCCTTAACTATACTCCCGAATTTTTCGGTTCTGATTTTCGTTTCGGCGTACGCCAAAAACTAACAGCTGAGTGTTTTGATTCTGATGTCACAAATACGGACGGTGTAGCGGCCTCCGTCGATGAGTTAAATGAGGTTATGAATGGGAAGTTTAAGGCTTCATGGACGGTTAATGGTTATACTCTATCTAATGCACAGCTAATAGGTTTTACTATTGAGCCAGGAAACTGGGTGCAAGGAGTAAAGTATTCATTGGAGATTTTAAATTTCTTATCTGGTACGGTAGGAGGTTCTCTTGGCGGCGCTTATTTTGCGGGATTACAATCCGCTACTTTTACTAAGTATGCGCACTATTTATTGGATTTTTCGGAATCTTTTTCGTTTAATACTGCAGCTAATAGTAGGGACTATTCTCATACTGTAACTTATGCATTTTCTAAAGGCCTTGATGCAGTGGTCGTTAGTAAGAAGGGCGGTACAGGAGAAACAGGACTAGAGATAGCTAAAAAGCTAGCAAACACATGTCTCAAAAAAGGGCGCCCGCCATTTGGCTTCGCTTCTCCTGTACTGGAGGACATGTATCAGACTTACGGCGTGGATTGTAAGCGCTTTTTTACTGAAGTATATGATTATGTACAAAACACAGCTACTTTTACGGAAAAATTTACTAGTTTAAATGAAGAGGACAAATCATATTTACTTAGCCGTAATACTAGCGTCCAATTATTGCAGGATGGGATAGTTAACGTAAGTGAATCGTCAGAGTTAGACTTTAAGTGTGGCGCCGTAAGCGCAGCAAGTATGGAAACCGACACAGATGCGGAAATACAGGAGGCGAGAGAAGGAAGATTAACGAGCGTTTATGAAGAGTACAAAGACATTATATTAGCCTCTTATGATGACCCACAGGACTGTACTTTGGCTCCCTTGGTGCTGGATGATGACGGTCTAGTGGCCCTTATAGAAAATAATCGTACCTACAATATATTTACAGAAAAATCCAGCTATTTTATCAAGGCAACTAACGACGCAGAAGAAGGGGCGTGCAGACATGAATATAAAAGCACTATAGCGGCCGACCAGGATTGGTTTACTGCTTCTGAGGCGGGTAGTTTTATTGGAAACGATAAACGTATTGAATTAAAAAACCCAGGAACGGACGATACAGAAAGAATTTATCCTGCCTATGAGAAGGCTTTGGTCTGTTGGGCAGAGATGTGGGGCGACCCCCAGAACCCTGATACTCGACTGCCCGCTGCTATAACAGCGATGAATGGTTTTAATGCTGAAGCGCAGGCAGCCAGCCCTCAATATACCGAAGACTCTGTTACTTATTCTAAGGTTAAGGGATCTATCTCTTATCAGCGTGCCTTTTCGAGCCACCCTCGCTACGCTATCAACGACGAAAAAGTAAAATATTTAGATATCACCATTCGCGAAAAAGTTCCCTATGAAAGAAAGGTGATAGAGGATGTTGTCGACGCGGTTTCTATCCCTCAATTAGACGGAGCCCAGATCCTTCAAGACCTTCAGGGAGATACTTTAATGGAAAAATCTAACCAATTTAAATTATTAGGTACGCGAGATGCGTCATTGAGTCATTTAATGGACAAATGTTTAACGAGAACCGAAATGGGAGAAAATTTTTTAACGGACGCTAAGTATGCGCTCACAGATTTAAACGATATCACTCTGGACCTATCTATGTCTTGGCACTAATGAAGCTTGCAACAACATATGTTAAATATAATGGAAAGGATCTTACGTTTGCGGGAACCCAAACGGCTCCTTTTGTGTCTCAGGATAATGAATATGTACAGGTGGGGGGTGGTGTTTGGGTGGTTTTAAAAAAAATAACCTTAACTGGCACTCTAACGGCCTGTGGTCAAGCCGCCTTGACAGCGCTAGTAGATAGCATGACCAGTTTTTTTGCCACAGATTTTGGTACACTTAGTATTACGGGGGTAGCGGGTATTTCTTGCATCAAGGTTCTTGGATTAGACTTCGGTCCGTCCCAATTCCTTTCTTATATTAATTACACTATTTCCTTAGAGGCCTATGACGAAGACTCTTTTGTCGCTGTTCATAAAGTTATTGAGCCTAGCGAGCGCGTAGAATTCTCCCAAAATGACAACCAAACTATGCAGAAAGTCATTACTGTGAGCGCCAAAGGTGTTTGTGGCGGTCCTACGGCCCTTGCTAATGCTAAAACTTTTGTAGATGGTCAGTTTACAAAACGTCAAGGAGAGGCTTCAAACACGGGGGCTCGCCCCGCCCTTATCTCGTCGAAAGACGGGCATAAAACGCAAGGTTATTTGTCTTCCGTAGCAGAAGAAATAAATCGCGTTGAGGGAACCTATACTTTGGCGAAGACTTTTGTGTCGGATTTGGGGACTGCGCCACTAACGGGAAATTTTAACGCCGCCTTAATCTTGCGATATACTAAAGAGCTAGGTCAGGAACGTGGGGAATATGCAATTATCAATTACGAAGGAACGGTTGAATACGGTATTGACAATGAGGCTGCATCTGCTGCCGCCCATGCAAAAATAGAAGCTTTTATTAGAGAGAGTAAGAAAGATGGCTATCGCCTTCTTGGTTTAGATATAAACGAGGACAAGTTGAGCGGATTAATTACTTTTTCTTTTCAATATACCGAAGATAATATTGATGTTGTCGACGATTGGGACGTGACTCTTTCTGAGGGCTCTAGTTCTAGCTTAATTAAGGTAGCTATTAGTGGAATTGTTACCGCAAAAGGGCCCAAGGAATGCAGATGGGCAAAGGTAGAAAAATATTTTGGAACCGAAAAGGTGGCCAAAAACCGTTACCACGGCATTGCGACTACTTATTATAATGAATATGGGACCCCAGGCTTTCAAAAGGCCATAAAGAAAAATACAAAGGGTACCCCCATCATTTTAAATCCCATTCCTACTGATTTTCAGATAAGTTCTGACGTAAAGAACGGAGAAATATCTTATACTTTTAATTTTGACAATCGGATATCTAAAGGGTACCATTCTTTTGATTATACTATTAATATTACTCCCAGTATTTGGAAGGTGGCGTCATCCCCTTCTATCAATGGGACATGGGTGATGCTAGATTTAGGTTACAGGACTCGGGCGAGATTTGATATACATGGGCAATTTGTGGCAGGAGAAAATGCTGTAAAATTACAGCCTGGAGCTTTTTCAAAGCAAAAATATATTGAATATTGCGCGCCAACCGCCAAGGAGTGGTACGAATTAGAGGAAGCTACAGTTTTAAAGGGCGCAAATACAAAAGTAGGAGATAATTTTGGTTACGGGTGGTCGTTTGTGGGACCCGAGGCAGTCACTAAGGGACCGAAAGCCAAGCAATATACCATTCCCACGAAAGTAGGGTTAATAATGAAACAAACATAATGAGCTTAAGTAGTTGGATAGTAACAGGCCTGGCCAGCGTGGGAGAAAATTGGGAAATTAGCATTAATAACTCGGCAGGCACCTCTCGCACGGGCAATATAAACCTTTTCAATGAAACGTTTGGCGGGGGCGATATGTATGTAAAAATCAATAGCGGGGTACGGAAGTTTAAAATGGCGCAGCCTATTGGATCGGGCACCCAGGATTTTAAAATACTTACGCAAAAACCCTCTAGCGATTATTATTATTTTCCTCCTTTTATTGCGTGGGACTCTTGGACTATGACATCGGATGGTTGGCGTCCCACTACGCCCACGGTCACTCTGGAGACAGAAACAGGCACGGCGAATTCCACCATAGACATATATCCTAGTTTGCCCTTGGAGTGGCAGGTTTCGGGAGCTCCTGCTTCGTGGGACGTAGCGACTCAGAGTGGAAGCCTCACCATGACTGGGCGCCGCACTGATGGTTCTCCCTTAACTCAATTAGAAAGCGACGCTTTTATTAATACCTTTCTAAATCCCACACAATCTATTTACCTGAGTGGGGTAGAGGCGGAAGTGGTTTCTAATAGTGGTGCTAATTTTATATCTCCTATTGGAAATGTTCAAATAAATATTAAAGATTCTAGAATACAACCCGTCGGCGACGAGGTGGTTAACGGCGCTAGTATTTATTCTACCATTGATTCTGACAGCACTCCCCTTAATGAAACATATGTCGTTGGTAATTATCCCCGTAGCGCTGTATTGATTAATTATGAATTTTTATCGGGAACTTCTTATTCTGGCGATGCCATAATTAGCTCACTACCTTCGTTAACCACTGAGTTTTCAGGTCGAGTTGTGGGTAATAGCGCTTTGACGGGAGATTATCGTCATCGAGCGCATTTTGATGGAGAAAGCTATATTGCCATAGAGAATGCAACGGGCTTAGAGTTTCAAAAGGGATTCGTTTTTATCTTCGATGTCGAAAGGCTTGGGACGAACCCTAGTACTATTTTTTCCAACCTAGGGCCTTTTAATGATACGGCGGTTAGCGGCTGGGAAATAGGATTTAATAGTGCAGGCTATGAGACCTTTACATATTATGGAGACTTTCTCCCTAAAACTTACACGGCAACAAGCACGGGCCCAGCCAGAGGCTTATATTGTGCAGGAGTTTCTAATAACATATTAGGCTTGGGTAGGTTTGATTTTAATTCCTTATCTGTCGAGATGGATCATTTCCCTCTAGACAATAAATTTATTCGAGAATCTAATGATTGGAAAATAGGTAGTGGAGAATATGTGTTTAGTGGGTATATGGATTCTTTCCTTTATATGGATTATCTGCCTACCGCTAATATGGTAGAAAATATTATGGAATCTTATTTGTATTCTGGCTTTGCTACTCCTACTGTTGTTCGTACTCTCCCTCCTCAAATTACAGGTTATACTGGCTACTGCTCGGGCACAACGGGAACCATATGGTTTACGGGTCAATTAAGTGGCCAAACCACGGGGATTTATACGGGATATAATTTTACAGGCACGGGCGTTACAGGAGGTTTAACACTAAAGGGATCTACTAATTTATATGCAAGCGGAGATTTATATTCGGGCTTATATATCCACAATCCTCTTTTGTGGTTTGAATTAAATACTACTGGAACAGGGTATTATGAAGTAACTGATCCATTGACCTATACTCCTGCTTCTTTGGCCTGGAATCCGAGAAGAAAAACTTTATTTACAGTAGATAATAATACTTCTGTAGTAACCGAACTCAATCGCCGCCGCCAGAGAGTAAGAAATCTTACAGGAAATCTTAATGACCCCGAAGGTATTTGTTATATGAGTGGGGACATCATGGGATTTCTCGACTCAGCAGATCCATATAATTCAAACGGTGTTGATAGGGCTTCTATTTTTTATACCGAAATTAATGAGTTTACCACGGGATTGGGTACGGGCTTTATGACTAAAATTGAAACTACTGTTGATGGGAGTGCTGGGAATGGTTTAGTAGGTATTACTTGCGATGTGGAGCGTAGCTGCTTTTATGGAGTCACTGTTTCCTCCACCCTTTACCAGATTGATTTTGACGGAACCACAACCCAGAAACCAGCTTTTACCAGCCTGGCGGGCCTGGGGGATTATTCTGACCTGCATTATCAATCCGAAAGCGACAGCTTATTTATTATAAGTTCAGGAGGGCTGCCCGACCCATCTATTATTTTACAAACTTCTTTAGACGCTGAAATATGGTATTCGGGAGATGCTCAAATTAAGGACGCAGTAGGGATCACTCTTACGAATAATAACCAAAAGATGTATGCCATTAGTTCCACAGGCCCCATAGGAGGCGCTTCTTGGAGCGCCAACCAAAATAAAGTTATCAATTATGAATTTTTACAAAAAGAAACGGGGTATACTTCAGGGGATTTTACTCAAAACGCTTATATCTACCAGAGACAGTACAAAACAGGCTTAGGTTTAACTGGCACAACGGGATTTCTGACGGGGTTAGAGGAATTTAAGTATACGGGGTATACTGACGTCTTTCTCCTTTCGGGTATTACTGGTTATGATGGGAATAGTGGTTGCATTTATAATCCTATAAGTGGAGATATTGCCGTTTATCAAGTAAGCAGCGAGAAAAATATTAATCTGCTTAATTCGGACGCCTTTACAGGGTATTTGTATGACCGCATAGGCCTAATGGGCAATTGTGAAATTGGGGATTTGGTAGAAGTTCAATCCCCCCTCTTTTCTCCTGGGATTAAATATACCAACAGCGGCTATGGGCTTTATGGACAAAATGTCGCTCGCGAAGGAATAGACCCTGGAACATTAAATGTTGTGGGTAATTATGGCTTTGATGATAAATTGGGTAGACCAGGGTTTTATATAAACACTTCTGACTCCCTAACCTCAGGAGCCCACATTTATCTTAATGGGATGATACAGCAGACGGGGACAATAAAATATATAACTGATAAATTTTATAATAAAATCCCTTATGTCGAAGGGGGAGGATATGCGGTTACTGGCACTCAGATATTTGATTCGGGTACGGGCTTTCTGTCTTTTAATGCAATAACTGACGATATTTTATACGCCGATTTGCGTCAGCCTACTGAAACCAGTGGAGTAATAAGCCAAAAAGAAGCGATAACTGACACCAACCAATATTTGGACCCAGTAACTCTAGGGATTAGCGGCCTATACAATGAGATCTTTCTTAATGGTAGACACTTATATGAAGGAGCGAATCGAGATTATGTAATTTCTAATGGACATTATTTTCATGCTACAGGCAACACCACAGGGGTAACAGGGGTTCTCTATACCATTCCCACCAACACGGGACTAGTTTCTTATACAGGCGACGGACCTTCTGTTTTTGCGGGGGCCTTTTTAGATAATAATATTGGGTGGTTAAATGGACTGCGATGGCCCAGGATGTACGCCGAACCTTTTTCTAGTGCATGCAGCCTACTATCAGGTAACCAAAGAATTTCTAGTTTGCAAGAGATGATCAACATATACGACAAAGAGTTTATTTGGCCGCAGGGAACAAAAGCTTTTTCACGAATCAATCCTCATTATGACTGGACATGGTCGGGAGTTAACACAGGAACAGGGGGAGGATTTTAATTTAATATTAAAATCTTTACTATATACAATGGCTGATGAAGAAATAAAAAACAAAATAATCCAAACGAAGGGGATCTCGATATCGACGCCTGGCGGGAACGCCAGCGCGGTGTATGGAGGCTATCCTTATAGCTTGCAATATTCCATTAATTTTACCAGTCCTTCTCGGATGACGGTTTCTTTTGTGAGCGAAGACGGAAAATATAATGAGGAAGCTTTACGAAATCGTATTTTCCCAGGACAGATGCCCATAAACGGGCCTCTTAACCCCCTTAACCCTAACAATCCCCCCACGAACAACCCAACGTTAGAGGCTGGCGGGGCTATCACCTTTGATATTATTACCTTCGGTGACGAAACGTTTAATATGCATCCATTGCGCTATACAATTCAAGACGGGGCAAGCGGGCGTTTTTTAAGTATAGAATATTACGATCGCTCTATTGCTTTCTTAGATAAGGTTATTGTGGCGTTGGACGGCAAGCATTACCCACCTATCTTTCAGCCTTATTATTTAGCGAATTTTGGAGTAGATACCACTATTAATCGGTCGACCAGGGGACAGCCGTGGAGCCCTTATATAATAGGGCTAGGAAATACGTACCTGCCTCGTTCAGTAGCGCAAGATAGTGGGGTGCTTCCTGCGCCTGATGTGAATAAGGAAAGTAAATATCTTTGTCCTGAATATTTATATTCTCCTTATGAGTTATATCAAGGGATTGTTAATAATCCCATTATTGGGCCGCGTACCGACGCCTCTGTGCAGCTTCTCTGGTGGTACGGTAAGTTTTTAACACAAGGGCAAGACGGCCTTAATTGGGGGAATGAGATGGGCAAAAATTCTGACGCTAAGTATTTAAAGAATTTTCACGGGACTCTTAGGGAGGTTTTGCAACAATGGGCCCAAATATTTGGGTTTATGTTTTATTGGGAATCCCAAAAAGGAGAAGACAAACTAAAATTGATGGATTTGCGTAACGGAACTACTTTTTCCAATATTAGTAAGGTTGTAGAGGACTTGGTGGCTAAAGTGGTTCCAACAACTGTCGACGGCAAAGCGGGCGACTCTAATGTTGTAAACTTAAGTAAGTCTTATTCTATAGCAGAAACCTTTTCTCAGGGGGCCGCCTCCTATATGTGCATGGATGGAAAGGAAAACGTTAAGCCTTTTACTACTTCGATGAAAAATGTAGATCTTTTAACACTACCTATTTGGAGCTGTAGTACTAAAATAGGCGAGAACCTGAAAGGAGTGAGGGACGGTGCCGACGAAGATTGTGAGCTTTGGGACCATTCGGAGGAGTCAAGAACGGCGTTAGCCGCAACAGAATCGAAGAGATATTATTTGCCTAATTATTGCGAAACGAACTGTACAACTAAAACGCAAGACTGCGACTATATTAATCCTTACGAGATGATCAAGACTTCTACTCTTCGTTCGGGCGAGCACAAGATTGAAGTCGGCAATACCACGGTTAAGGGTAAAGAGATACTGTCGAGCTATGTAAGGTTATTAAAAGCAGCCTTAATTAGCCCTGAATTTTATCGAACCTATGTTCTTCTTAAAAAATCAAATTCATACTCCAATCTGCCTTTCAGCAGTCAAAGGACATATAAAGGGAAAGGCCTGAATGAGGTTAATAATTATAAGTACGATATCAACGCAGATCCTGGAGGTGGAAAGAGCGCGTTTCATACCGCAGAAATCGACGGAGGTAAATCAGGGGAGAAGCAAATAGTTAATCATATTTATCCCAGTGGGGGGCCTGTATCGCTTGGTTATAGAAATAAACTGGGGTATTTTAATATATTATGTTACCCCAACCCAGGAAACCGAAGTAAAACTGATCCCAAGGCGTTTGAGGCTTATGATTTAGAAATGGACAATCAAATGAGTTCCTGGAACTATACTTTGGGTAGGGATTGTATAAGCTTGCAACGAGTAACCTCCAAAATTTTTGAGCAGTTATTATTTAATGACGATCGAATACGTCAGGCGTTTGGGATTTCAAGCGCAGATTCAGCTAAACGGGGCAGGGGGGACGATAAGACGAGGCACTTTAATATTTATCGTTTAAAAAAATATGGGAACACCCAACTTATTCAAGAACCTCAAGAGGATCACATTTATAAGCTTTTAAAAACAATCGCTACCCATCAGGGGCAGTTTTATTATCACGCGGGACTCGTAAGTAAAGAAGAATTTGGTAGCAGACACTATATAGATAAATCTATAGGATGGCTTGATCGCGAGCTGTGTAGCAATGATTCTCCTTTTGCAGCGCTCCAGGATGGAGTGGACCCTCTTTCGGAAGAAAGAAAAAAAGAGATGCCAACTGCGTGCGTGGGCTTTAAGGATAGGGCTAGTGCCCAGGAGGACGCTCATAGCAAACCCTTTAAAAGCGGTAACCTGGCTAATTTTACCGTGGAACAATTTATCCAGCAAGTTTACGCTGAGACTATTACGGGGATCGATCCCCAAAGGCAGGCGGTATTGGCGATCGAAGGACTGACTCCTGCAGGGGCCCTTAAAAGTATCGGGATTATTGATGGGGGCGATGGCTATAGAAACGGCGTACTCCCCGTCATCATTAAGGGTAAAAATGTCGATATCGCTGAGGCCGAAGCTACAGTGGCGGGAGGGACAATTATTTCAATAGCTGTACTGGACCCAGGTTCGGGCTACGGTAATGATGTAACGGTAGCTGTTCTGGGCTATAGCGGCCAAGGATTAGGGAGAACTTACAATGTATTTGGAAATAAGATTTCTTGCGATGAGGTAGGCGATGGGGGGGCGGGTAGGCAGTGTGCTGATTGTATTACAGCTTCTAATATTACTTTTAGAGATGAGCAATATAAAGACGGTATCAAGAAGGGGCGAAAAACCATTTGCCAGCCGCCCGACACCGACGGTATTATATATAAAGACTTTGGGCCCAATATTCCCCTCATACCCCAGGGCGTCGCGGACCAAATAGAACGTTTTGAAAAAGGTTTTTACATTATTCCCTCTACCCATCCCAACGAGCATGTGCGTTTTCATAACGAGGCCGACATGCAGTTGCTAGTGCTGCCTACCGTGGGAGGCCCTGGAACCGCGGGAGTTATTATTCCGACAGCGGGCTTTAAGGCAGCGGATGAACTAGATTGGATTTTAGATCAGGTGTCTGTTCCTAATTTAGATATGGTTCTTATTGCCGCCTCCAAGGAACCCATAAAACCTAAAAAGGGTAGTTTTATTGGACTTTCAAAAAGAGAAGATCCAAAAGTTCGCAATAAAGACGAAATAGCCTATGAGTCAGCGTGGCTTGGTCGGGGACCTAAATTCGAGCAGTCCGTTATGGTTGAGCCTATGTTTAAATCTAATGTCGCAGGGGTGAGGTTTAAGGAAGTGAACCCTACAGCTGGAGACTTAGGTGTTGAGGAGGTAAACTGTGTTCCCGCTAAAGACCGCAACAAGAAAATAAAGAAAGACCAAAAGAAAATAAAGGAAAACATACGCAATTATACTGAAATGTATGCTTTCCATGAGGGCGATGTAGAATTTAATGTTAGGATGACCGTAATGGGGGACGGCATCAAGGATCCAGACGGAAAGATCATCGTTCTATCTATAGAGGATGGTTTGGAGGGTATTAGCGCCCAGGTCGATGGAGACGGTGTTGTCTTCGAATATACTATTGGCACCAGGCGAAAACGCAGCGTGCTAGAAGGTCCCAATGCAGATATGTGGCTCAAGGTGAAGCCCGAACTCTTTAATAGTGTTTTTGATATATGATCTTTAATATTGAAAATGATCAATCTGAGATTTCATATGAAATTCTCACCGTTCAGCCTTTAGCAACTGGTTGGTCTGGAACTTTTGCTTGGGGTTTTGGTAACACGGGAGCTGCCTACGACGAGGCTTTTGTCTGGTTCTATGGGCAAAGCGGAAAACTATACGATCAAGAAGGTAATTATTTTAATTCTTATGATTCAGACAAGGTATTAAGGTTTAGCGGTAATATTTATCCTAACCATCATAATTATTTTTTCGATGGGAGATTAATTCATGACTCCTGTACTCGTACAGATGCTGGCGTCCCCGTGAATGGTCTGTTTGTTAGTAATTTTTATACAGGTTTCGGTGCGAGCATTAATGGAACAGGGTTATCGGGACCTTAATTATCGCTCTTAATGTTTTTGCGAACAATATTCCTGAATTTGTTTCTAATTCCATTGTGCCTACAGCTACAGACTCCTTTTAGGGAATTTTTGTATTGTCTATATAAAAGCTCACAGTCGGAAAGCTTATGTTCTACATCTGCGCATTTTCCTTGAAAGAAATGGCTGATTATTTCTTGGTCATTCATTGCTAAAATATTTGTAGGTAAGAAATATAAATACAGGCCAACTCAATGCACAAGCAGGAATAAACAATAAAGAAAAACCATGCACAAATACTAGGACACTTGAAATAGTTACACTTACCCAGAAGCCCGAACACAAGGGGCAGCCTAATAATTCCCCAAAAAATGCATTCTTATCCTCTATCCATAATTGCCAGTCTTCCCAAGTAAAGACTTCGTCTTTCTCTTTAAGTATTAGGATAGTTTTAAATAGATGCAGAGGCAACTGCGTATTAAACCAGATAGTGAGTGTGCCGCACGCCATTAGTGCGCCCAGAACGTAATAAAGTATATAAGTAGTCATGCTCTATAATAATAGATTGAGGACAGAGAAAATCAAACATCTTTTCGTTTTGATAAAAAAAAAAAAATTGTTATTATTTGGTGATGCCTATTTCTTTTAAGCAAGAGATAATCTTTGTTCACATCCCTAAGAACGCAGGGACCGCTATTGCGGAAAACCCAAGTATTGCCTTTTCCGATCATGGACATCATTTTTATGAATACTATCAATCGCGCTACCCGCTCCTTTGGGGCTGGTATAAGAAGTTTGCCGTCGTCCGCAATCCCTGGGATAGAATAGTTTCCAATTACGAATATGCTCGCATGAAAGAAAGTTATTGGCATTCTGTATCAGGAAGGGCTCAAAACCCCTTGGGTCAAAGTGTTCCTCATCCAGATCTGGAACTAGCCCAAACTTTAAATTTTAGCGATTTAGTAAAGAAATTTCGAAAAAAGCCCGAAGCCTTAAAGCATCACGGCTGGGCAGCGCAGTGGCCTTATGTCATGCGAGATAAAGATCTCGTGGTGGATAAGGTGTTTAAATTTGATGACTTAGAGAACTCCGACGAGTTTAAAGCTCTTGTTCCTGATTTAAAAATTAAGAACTCCACGCCCAAGAAACATAAGAATTATCGTGATTATTATGATGAGGAGTGCCAGCGTCTCGTCGGAGAAATCTACAAGGAAGATATAGATCGTTTTGGTTTTGAGTTTTAAAAGCCAGTATAAAATTCTTTTTACCTGTCAGGGGGAATGGAATGAAAGCCCCACTCAACTCTTGAGAAGGTTTTCTAGACAGACTCCTGGGGGTAATGGACTGTGGAAAAACCTTATAGGTACCGACTCTGTAAAAGAGGCGGACTATTTTATTGTTCTTGAGGGGGGGTCCTCTCCATTGCCTGATTCGCGCACGATCTACATTAAGCGTGAACCTGATTTCATCAAGCCTATTAATCCTAAAATTACTTATACGCATAAAATTAATTTTGACGATGGATGCGCCAATGGGGGAGTGACTTATTGGTTAAATAAGACTTACGATGAATTAATGTCGCTAGAGCCGCCTAGCAAAAATAAAAGAGCTAGTTTTGTTATTTCTTCTAAGCACGGCCATCGAAATAACTTTGTGGAGCGCGTCTTCAAGGAAGAGGGAGAGGTGAGTACGATTGATCTCTTCGGGCGTGGTTGGCAACAGTCCAGGGGGAGCAAGAATTATTACAAAGGGGTTTTAGATTACGATGGCAACTGTAAACTGCGGGGACTTCTTGACTATCAATATACAATAGCCCTAGAAAACTCTATGCAAAAAAATTATTGGACAGAGAAATTAGCTGATGCTTATTTGTCATGGTGCGTACCAATTTATTGGGGGTGCCCAAATATAACCGACTATTTTCCCGTTGAAAGTATGCATATAATTGATATTCATGACAAGGAGGCCCTAATTAAAATTAAGGATTTCATTAGTAGGGCACCTTCGTCCGAGCAAATTAAAGCGGTAGGGGCCGCTAGAAAAAAGGTCCTCAATAATTACAATCTATGGGAGATCATTTATCAAAAAATTAAGAACATAGTCTCGCTAAAATGAAGTACATCGTTTCAGGGCCAAATAAACTAGGAAGAATTGGGCATCAGTTTTCCAATTGGAGCGCAGGCTTAGGTTTAAGCAAGATTTGCAATGCACAATTCATCCACACGCCCTTTGCGGGGAAGGCAGTAAAATGGGAAAATGTTTTAAAGTTCCATAGGGCCTTTGGCGATATCGCGGATGCGGAGTATGATAATATAATCAACTTGCCCCCACTAAGCCTTGGCCATGACCCATCTATACTTCCCGCGGAGAAGGCTCAAAAAAATCTAGAGGAGTGGTGTCGGATTATTGGATGCGCTCCTGATCACACTCTTTTTATGATCCCTTACGATTCATTTGCGGGAGTGTTGAATAAAGAAATTGCGTCTTTTAGGGGTGAGCTGCAAGCATGTTATTGGGCGGATAATTCTAAATATGATTTTTCTTTAGGCGACAACACCCAAGAAGATGTAATTAATATTGGGATCCACATTAGGCGCGGAGATATTTCTCCAGAGCAATGTGGGGCGCGATGGCTAGATATCAGTTATTATAAAAAGATATTGGGCGCCTTAAGGCATTGCGGGGCGTGGAATTCTCCTGTGAGGTTTTATATATTTTCAGAAAAAGCGTACCTTAATCCACTGGTGGGGGGAAATCCCCTCGCAAGACCGAATGAATTTGATAAATTGTTGGCTGATGACGTGGAGCTGGTTTTGGATGGAAGCGATATCGAGGCCTTTAGGATGATGTGTTCAGTGGATGTTTTGGTGACGGGGCTAAGTACCTTCTCTATATTGGCTGCTTATTTGAGGAAGCTTCCTGTTATTTACCACAAATTATTGAGTTATACTCCCTGGGAGTCGTTGTCGGGATTTACTGACGTTGATGAATTTTTAAAGCCAATTAAAGCATGAATTATTTAATTTCTTATCCCCGAAGCGGAAATACTTGGCTGAGGTATTGCGTTGAATATATTTCGGAGATGCCAACCATAGGGTATCTTAGTGCAGACGCCAGTTGTTTCGACAGGGAATCTATCGGCAAATTCGCTGGAATAAACACCCAAGAAACAGATCCCATACTGATAAAAAGACACGGATTTGAGCCTTCATTTGCGGTAGAGCATGACAAAATAATAGTTTTGGTTAGAGATTACCAAGAGGTTATTATAAGACACACTAGGCAAGCTGGATTTAATGCATTTCAATCTAGTTTGCAAGGAAAAGAAAATAGCATTGACTATTATTCGATAATCCAGCAGTATGATAAGTGGAGCGGGGAAAAACTCTTAATATATTACGAGGATTTAATGATGGATTTAGAATTTGTGCTCAAAAGGGTTTCTGATTTCTTATTAGAGAAGGACCATTCCCCTAGAATTAATGATATAGTTGGTAACCTTGATTTTCACAAAGCAGCATCTATTCGGGTTTATAATATCCACTCTAGATCTGAAACTGGAGGGAACAAATTAAAATACCATTCCAGCAGAATTTCCAGAGACGAACAGATTAAAAGACAAAATTTCATAAAAAATAAGGGGTTAGACATATACGATAAATACTTGAAGAAATATGAAAAAAATACATACTTACAATAACGGCACTAAATTTTTTGCGCACAGCATTTTTGACCCCGCGTTAGAAAGGTACGAGAAATACATTAATCTTCATGAACCATTTGAGGATACTGTTTTTGATCATGTGTTTAAAAATTACGAGATTAATAGCTTTGTGGACGTGGGTAGTGCTTGGGGGTATTACAGTGTTTATGCGAAAAAATTATCTCCGAATACAAGGGTAGTAGCGTTTGACCCGAACACTGTTATGTGTCAATATATGCGAGATAACATAAAACTCAATCATGTTGACAATATAGATATTAGAAACTCCGCTATCCCCGAGGGGCAGTCTCTAGAGCCCCTCACAAAAGAATTAAAAGGTATTGACTTAATTAAAATTGATATACAAGGTGCTGGTACGATGGCTTTGGAGAGCGCGGGACAAGAGATAGCTAATATTAGAAATGTTATTTTAGGAACCCACGATGAAGAGCATGATGAATGCCTGGCTCTTTTTAAAGACGCAGGGTTTGAGATTAAATTAAACTTTAGGGCTAATGAAATACCTATTCAGCCAGACGGAATAATCTGGGCACATCGAAAACCCGCAGAAAGGGAACAAGAAGGACAACATAAGGCAATTTATGATTTCTCATAAACAGCGTTGCATTTTAGTACATATACCCGATTGCATAAAAAAATAACAATGAAGTTTTATGGTCAGTACAATCAAGATAAGTGGTTATTCGAAAACTACTTTAAAAACAAAAAGGATGGATTCTTCTTAGAGATAGGGGCTGATGACGGCATCGACAAGAGCAACACTAAATTCTACGAAGAGCTGGGGTGGAGGGGAATGTGTATTGAGCCCAGCCATAAGAGATTCAAACTATTAGAAGAAAACAGAAGGTGTTATTGTGAAAATTATGCAGTGTCTGATTCTGTAGGTGAGGTAGAATTTTTGGATATCAGTGGATGGGGAAAGGGGCTTAGTGGCATAGTGGGTAAATATGACTTAAGGCACAAGCAGCGAATTAACCAAGAGGTTCAGCACCCACAAAACAGGGGCAATGAAACTATTGTGGTTAAAACCGAATTACTTTCAAACCTATTAGATAAACATGGGATTATAGAGATAGACTTTTGCACCATCGATACTGAGGGGGGCGAATTTGACATCATCAAGACTATTGACTTCAACAAGTACAATTTTAAAATCATTTTAATTGAGAACAACTACAAAGAAACTAACATTAGAGACTATCTAGCAGATAGGGGTTACAAATTAGTAACCACGCTCACGATAGATGATGTTTTCGTTAAGGAGGGGGATTAAAATATATATCTAATTATTGGATTAGTGTATTTTTCTAGTTCTGTATATTGCCCGTTCTGTGGTTCGACCACGTACCAACCAGCACTTGTGTAGATTATATTGAGGGCGTGCAACCCGTTCCCTCCTATACCGTGGAAAGGCTTCTCGCTTTTAACCATTAGTACTCCCACCAATATTTGCCTAAGGTTCTTTTTTTTAAATACAGACGTAACCATGAGGCTTTTATATAAGAAGGCGAAATTCTCGCAGTCAAACGAGTCTCCGTTACCATAGGTGGGGCAATGCTCAGCACGAAATTTATTAAACCACTCGGTGTATTCAATAAAATATTTAAAATTCACACCAACATAGTGGGAATCAAAGCACATAAGCTTTTTCGTGCTCCATGGCTTTAGCTCCAAGTATTTCTCTATATCTCTATCTGTTTTCCCTGGATAGGTATAGATGGGAGTGGGGCTTGAGCTAAAAGTAACAGGTTCTTTTTTAGGGGCTTTAATCTCGGGAGGAGAACCATAAAGGGCGGTGCCGAAAATTCCAATT
>Ga0209402_10001052_pt1 | contig 31389 bp, 30 predicted proteins | sample ArcticOcean_MG_C_3_FD_187437 | JGI IMG/M metagenome (GOLD analysis project Ga0209402, IMG submission 187437) | Marine microbial communities from western Arctic Ocean - ArcticOcean_MG_CB8_126 (SPAdes) (version 2) | ecosystem: Environmental > Aquatic > Marine > Oceanic | place: Arctic Ocean... | reverse complement strand
GGCCTGTTGGACACCATATCGTTGGAGAATCTACCCGTACTGAACGGCAACTACCATGTTCGGTATCAAAAAACCGAAAATTCCGATAAACAGCGCAAGTTGACCGAACAGATGGTTTTTTCTGTCACGGAAGAAAATCATCGCGGGAATTGCCAGGAAGATAGCCACGAATATTACGACGAACAAATACGCCGGGCTCGGGGCGATAGAGATCTTCGGATCGTCGCCACTAAGCAGTGCCTGCGCCGCGAACGCCATGAAAATAGCGATTACGTTCCAGGTCAGGTAAGTGACAAGAGTAGTGATGGTGACGAGCTTCGTGACGCTCGATTCGACCGCACGGCGTTTCAAGGCTTCCGGGGGGTTGTGTACGAGCAACAGTGCCAGATGGCCTATGAAGACCATTCCCATTAGGCCACCGGCGATCATTCCCACCACGAGAGTTTTTAATGGCTCTTCCATCAAGATTCCGTGCTTTCTGGAATGATCGATTCAGGATCGACCAAATACGCTTCATGTCCTTGAACAGTGGTGAGGAGCAAGTGCCACGCGGTGCCTAGCTCTTTTGACGGAGGAATCGTGAACATCGATGGTCCAGCGCCGCACAGAATCACATCTCGTGCGCCGAGCGATATTAGTTGATCGCGCTGCTGCCCCCACCCGGCGAACAATGTTTCGGCCAACACGCCAAACTGGTTGAAGAAAAATTCGGGCGGGCAGTCGCTTCCTGCTCGGATGCGAGCCGCCAACTTGTGACTCAGGTTTCCCCGGGTGAACATCGACTCGTTCACGTGGGAGAACACTGAGGCTGTCTTGGCAGTTGGATTTTCTAGATTCACTTTTGGCGTGAGTATGAGGAATTTTGGGATCTTTGCGGCAGTGACTGGCGTTACGTCTTCGCCTCTACCCTGCACCAGCGAAGTTCCACCTCGAACGAGAAACGGTACGTCGGATCCGATATCGGCTCCGATTTCGGTCAATTCGTCCAGTGAAAGCTTCATATTCCACAGCTTGTTCAGTCCGCGCAGTGTTGCCGCTGCATCGGTCGATCCGCCGCCGAGTCCGGCTGATACCGGGATTTTCTTTTCGATGGCGATTCGAGCGCCGTTCGAAGTACCAGCCCGTTCATTTAGAACGTTTGCGGCTTTAGTTGCGAGGTTGATTTCAGGAGTGATCTGATCATCATCACATGACACCACGATCTCATCTGATTCGCTAATCGTGATCGTGTCGTACAGGTCAACCGTCTGCATTACCGACGCCAGATTGTGGTAGCCATCACGACGTTTCCCAAGGATTTCGAGAGTGAGATTGACCTTAGCGCACGCCTTTTCGGTGATGCTACTGGAGTTACTCACCACGACGCCCCTGTCGTTTGCGGCGAACTGAACCGTGAACCTGTGCCGGTCGTCCAGCCTCTACCCACACGTCGTAAAGCACCTGCCAATCATCGAGTGAAAGTGTGGAAGGTCTGCGAGACGTCTCGAAGCCTGTTTTTTCTACAAGTTCTCGTGCTTCTTCCAACGGAATAAATAGTCCGTCGGAAAGCGAGTTGTGCAGCTGCTTTCGGGGACTCTTGAAGCCACTACGCGCCAGCTTAAAGAAATCGTCGGCAAACTCAAACTTTAGTCTTAGATCAGCGCTTGGAGTGAGTTTGATTACCGACGAGTGAACCTTTGGAGGTGGGTTGAAACACTCGGGTGGAACATCGATTAGATGCTCGGCGGTCGAGTAAATCTGAATCGCTAACGAAAGAAGGCTCATGTCACCTGGCAACGCGGCCATGTCTTTGGCAACTTCACGCTGGATCATGATCACCATCGAAGTCGGTTTGCGGGTCGATTCTAGAAAATTACGAGTGATCGGGTTCGCTGCATAGTACGGCAGATTGGCAACGACCTTGTAGTCGGAATCGACAAGCCACGGATCAGAGTCAGACCCAAAATCACGCGCATCAACATTCAGTACTCGCACATTGGGATTCGAGTCGTACTTGAATGCCAGTCGATCGGCCAGATCGGTGTCGTACTCCAATAGAAGCACTCGGCCTGCCCGTTCAACGAGATCGCTAGTTAGAGCACCTCGCCCTGGGCCAACCTCAACAACGGTATCGGCCGACGATAAATCGGCAGCTTCAATGATGGCATCTACTACCGTGGAGTCTTCGAGAAAATGCTGACCCAGCCGTTGTGGGGCCATTGGCGAATCCAACCCGTATTGGGTGCCTGACTCGGGCGAATCGCCACGTCGGAGGCACGACAGTTGTGCAGCAAAAAGAAAAATATGATCGTGCAACCCCGTTTTGCCAGCTGTCTGTAGCATAGATGCCAGTACCGACTCTAGCCCGGTGTTCCCACGGCACCCGAGGTTTATCGCTTACCGCTGCTACCTTCCGGTCCTGACGGAGTTCACGAGGCCTCGCCGCGCAGGACCAGGCTATCAACATCTAAATACTGACACTAGCGGCCACAGTCGAACAGTCTCGACAGGGTATTCAGTCTCGCTATAGCGGATTGCGAGTACAGGGCACCGCTAACGCCCCACCTAGCACGATCAAGTTAATCGTACTACCGAGTTGCCGAATAGTCGCCGAATAGCCAGCGAATTTTGGCACTAATCCCGGAGTGATTCCCGTTAGAATCCCGGCATGCCTAACTCGACGAGCGAAATGCCCCCCATAACCAAAGCCGTAATTCCGGTTGGCGGACTAGGAACACGGTTCCTTCCTGCCACCCGCACCGTGCCTAAGCATCTGCTCCCGGTATTGAACGTTCCGGTGATCGAATATGCAGTGCGTGAAGCGGCTGCGGCCGGGGTTACTGATATAGCGATTGTTATGTCGCCGGGTATGGAATCTGTTGTCGATTACTTTGGTCGCCACGAAGTTTTAGAGCGAGAATTGAAGAAACGAGGGCGTGACGAACTCCTTGAAGCACAGCTCGAGCTAGCTTCACTGGCGAACGTTTCGGCGGTTTATCAGTACGATCCCAAAGGACCGGGTCACGCAATTCTTCAGGCTCGAGAATTCTGCGATGGCGAAGCATTTGTGACGATCTTTCCGGATGACGTGATTATTCACGAGACTTCAGCCACAGAACAGTTGATGCAGGTTTACCGAGAGCATGGCGGGTCAGTTATCGCCGTTACCGAGGCTCCTGATGAGATTGTTCACACCAAAGGTATCGTTGGCGGAACAGCGGTTGGTGATGACGTTTACTCGGTCGATGTGATGGTCGAAAAACCTGCACTGGAAGATGCGCCGAGTAATCTGGCGATTGTCGCTCGGTACATCCTCGACAACGCTGTGTTCGACTACCTTGCAGAAGAACGATCGGGCGCTGGTGGTGAGATACAAATCACCGACGCTATCGCAGCCCTGCTCGGCAATAGTCCGGTTCATGCACGTCAAATCAGCGGGTTTCATGCCGACACGGGAAATCCGGAGGGAATGCTGGAAGCTTCAATTTATGTTGCGAAGCAGGATCCCGACCTGGCTGAAGTTGTTAGGCGAGCATTGGCCGACTAGGGCGTTCACACCCGTCGCAGTTGCGGCACGAACATAAGCCCGATCAGGCCAGTGACAATCACCACGATGCCTGCGCCGGCAAGTGCCCACTGCACCCCGAACACCTCGCCTGCGGCGCCCATTCCAAGGTGGCCTATCCACCCGAACCCAATGGCGAATACCCATGCACCAACGGCTCTACCGCGCATTTCGTCTGGCACGTTGAGCTGAAGCAAGGTCCACTGCATTGCGTCGAACGCTGCCGCTGATGCCCCGACGCCCATGATCAACACGAGAGCGACGATGTACGAGCCGGAAGCCGAGAATGTCGCCAAAAATACGCCATACGAAATGGCGATGCCCATTAGCAGTATTCCCTTGTGACGGTAGTTGCCCAGTGTCATAAGGAATAACGAGCCGATGACCGAACCAATACCGGTCATCATGGTCAGCGCGCCAAGGCCTGTTTCGTCGACTTCTAAGACGTTCTTGGCAACGGCGGGCATGATCGCCCCATAGGCGAACCCGAATATTTCTACGATTACGGCTGTGATCAGGATCATGCGGACAATTGGCAACGTGGACATCAGCTTGAGTCCGTCGATCACGTCTCGGACTATCGAACTCGAGCGTTGAACGACCACATTCTTCAGGCGGCGATTCGCTACTAAAGCAAGAAATCCACCCAGTGCGAACGCTGCACCGGATACTACAAACGTGGTCGGAACTCCCAGCAGGCTGATGGCATAGCCCGCCGCCAGCGCCCCCAGAGCGCCCACCGCTCGCATACCGGTCGAGTGGACGGCGACTGCGTTCATTCTGACTGCTCTTGGTACAGATCCGGTGACCATCCCCTGCACTGCGGGTATTTCGAACGAGTGACCAACACCAGAAAAGCCGAGAATCACGAAGATTAACCAGAGTGGGTCCAATCCGTTCGCAGCTACGGCTGCGAGAGCCAGCAGCACAATAGCTTTGTAGATACCTGTGAAAAGCATTACTTTGCCTCTCGAGTATCGATCAGTGATCGCCCCCGCTATCGGTGCAATGATCAGTTGCGGTGCCTGCCGCGCTGCGAACGTTGCGGCTGCTAGAAATACAGATTCAGTCTCGGCAAGCACTACCCAGCCGGTCGCCAGACGTTCCCCCCAATTTCCAAGAGAGAACACGACAGACGCCATCCAGACCCACCTGAAACGCGGGAAGGCGAACGCGGCCAACAGACCGCGAGGGCGCGAGAAAGTGTTTCTAGCTGGATTAGGTGCAGAATGAGAAGTCGACATGCGCCCGTCATTCTGTGCGCGTACCTGTCGTTAGTCGAGCGTCAAAACCGCCATAAAGGCTTCTTGCGGTACTTCGATCGAACCGACCATCTTCATGCGGCGCTTCTTGCCCTTTTTCTGCTTTTCAAGAAGCTTGCGTTTTCGAGTGACGTCACCACCGTAGCACTTGGCCAGTACGTTCTTGCGCAGTGCTTTTACGTTGGTTCGTGCAACGATTTTGCCACCAATAGCAGCCTGGATCGGAACCGCGAACATCTGTCGCGGGATGAGTTCTTTTAGCTTCGATGTCAGCGCTCGGCCATATGCGGCTGCTTCGCTGCGGTGAGTGATCATCGAGAGTGCGTCGACTGGTTCGTGGTTCACTAGCACATCGAGTTTGACCAGATCGGCTGGTCGATTGTCGATCACCGAATAGTCCATCGATGCGTAGCCCTGTGTGCCTGACTTCAACTTATCGTGGAAGTCGACCAATATTTCCGACAGCGGAATGTCGTATTCAAGGAGAACTCGGGCGTCTCGATTTGTCGTGCCATCTTCGTCACTCGTGGCCGATTCGAGATACTCCATCTTCTTGTATTCGCCACGCTTAGTTATGACGAGTTCCATGATTGAGCCGATGTAGCGCCCGGGCGAGACGATCGTAATATTCACCCACGGCTCGAGGATATCGGCAAGATTGTTGTGATCGGGTAGCTTCGACGGGTTGTCGATAGTGATCGTCTCGCCATTTTTCAGCAACACGTCGTAACTCACGCTTGGTGCCGTTGCGATAAGGCCGAGCCCGTATTCCCGTTCGAGACGCTCCTGGACAATGTCCATGTGTAGCAATCCCAAGAAACCACATCGGAATCCGAAGCCGAGTGCTGCGGAAGATTCAGCCTCAAATACCAGTGCAGCGTCATTCAGTTGAAGTTTGTCGAGAGCGTCGCGTAGATCCGGGTAGTCTTCGCCTTCAATCGGGAAGATTCCTGTGAACACCATCGCGCTCTGGGCTGCATATCCGGGTAGAGCTTCTTCCGCAGGGTCCGTTGCAATGGTCATCGTGTCGCCGACTCGAACGGCCTTCACGTCTTTCAGACCCGTGGCAACGTAACCAACTTCTCCTGTTTTCAGTCCACCGGTTTTTTCCAGCACCGGGCTGAAGTAGCCAGTTTCGAGAACCTCGGCTTCAGTGCTCGTTCCCATCAAACGAATTCGATCGGAGCTTTTCAGCGATCCGTGCATTGCACGTACGTATGCGATGACGCCCTTGAACTGATCGAATTTTGAGTCAAATATTAGAGCACGAAACTTGTCATCGGCATCACCAGCAGGTGGCTCCACACGACTGATAATCTGTTCGAGCAATTCGGCAACGCCATCGCCGGTTTTAGCTGATATTTGCAGCACCTCGTCGCTTCCAAATCCGAAGGTCTGTTCAAGCTCAGTAAGTACTCGCTCGGGTTGGGCCGCTGGCATGTCGAGTTTGTTGATGACCGGAATGATTTCCAGGTCGTTTTCGAGTGCGAGATATACGTTGGCGATTGTTTGCGCCTGAATGCCCTGGGTCGCATCGACGAGTAGTACTGCGCCTTCACAGGCGGCGAGTGAGCGAGATACTTCGTACGAGAAGTCGACGTGGCCTGGGGTGTCGATCAGGTTGAGTTGATAGTCGGTACCATCTCCAGATTTGTACGAGAGGCGAACCGCCTGCGCCTTGATCGTGATTCCGCGTTCCTGCTCCAGCTCCATCGTATCGAGGTGCTGGGCGGTCATTTTTCTTTCAGAAACTGCACCGGTAAGTTCGATCAGACGGTCGGCGAGGGTCGACTTGCCGTGATCGATGTGGGCGATGATGCAGAAATTTCGTACTTGATCTTGCGACATATATTTAATAGTAGTCGCTAAGTGTTAATAATCCTTGCGCAGAAACACCCGAGTTCGAGGCAAGTTGGAGGGTGGGTTATTCCGGCACAGCTGATACCAGTACTTCGAAGTGGACATCGTCTTTCACTGCAAAGAACCTGCTGTTGGGCGCCGACATGCCGAAATCGGCCCATGTGAAATCGCCTTTGACTAGGACTAAGAGGCGGTCGGGATCAAGGCAGTCGTGAGAGTTGCTCGTTGACCGTAAACGTTGCTTCCGAGCCCTCGCCTACCGTGAATATGCCATCGGTAGAACCTGAGGATGGCGTGTCGTTCGTGATGATCGAAGATGTCTCGGCGGCCACTTCTGTCGATGGATTCGGGTCAGACGCCACTTCATCACCACTGCCGCACGCAATGCCAACAATCGCCAAAGCCATCAGTGTGCCAATCAGAACGAGGTATTTGGGTCGATATTTCATTGGAAATCCGAATCGAATCATGGTGGAGGTGGAAGAGACAGCGATCCAGATTCCTGATCGCCCTGCCCCGCCAATGCAATGCTCATTGCAACAGCAACTACGACGAGTAACAAATAGTTCCAGTTTCTAAATTTTTCCGATTTTGCAGCTATCGTAGTACCGACAATCGGGACTATCGACGAAATAAGCGCCAGTGGCACAGTGAAAATCAGGGCATCTTCGAATTGAGTTCCCGCAGCAACTGCCACAGCAAGGGCAGCAACGATTAACACGAAGGAACCCGCCACATACGACCGCCCTACAGGGAGATCACTTTTAGACAGGTGCCATAACAGTCCTGCCAGACCACCGAATCCGACAGCAGCAAGTCCTACGGAAGCGGCGTTGAAAATTATGTCGTCAGGCGATTCCAGCGGAAGTGAAATTAGAATCGCAATAATCGCGGCCACAGACCCGACGCCGAGTCCTGCACTGATATTTCGATAAAAGTTCAACGAGAATAATTTAGATGCGAACTATCCAGATAGTGTGAAGATTTAGTGGCCGCGCCTCAGAGCCTTACCAGGCGTCGCTCCTGTATTCGTGCCCTTCTCGATTACGACTTGCCCATTCACGATCACGTAGTCGATTCCGACCGGATAGTGCTTCGGGTCGTCTTTCGTAGCATCAGTTCGAACGGTGTCGGGGTTGAAGATCACAATATCGGCCTTGAACCCGTCACGCAGAATTCCGCGATCCGTCAGGCCAAGACGCTGCGCGGGGAACGATGTCATTTTTCGAATCGCTTCTGGCAACTTCAGGTGCTTTTCGGCTCGCACGAACTCAGCCAGCACCACCGGGAAACATCCGTAAGTTCGGGGGTTGGGATATTCCCCAAACAAAATCGCATCTGAAGCGATCATCCCGAACGGGTGGGAAACGAACGCTGGCAAGGTGTGAGCGTTGGTGCCCGTACCAACCTCGCTGATGCCCAGTCTTTCCTCCAGCAATAAATCGAACAGTGCGTCGGCGGGATCTTGTTCTCGCATTTCGGCAATGTTCCAGATCGACTTACCGTCGTATTTCTTGTTCTGGGTTTGCCTAAAGTTGTGCAGCCAACGTTGATTCCACATTTCATTAATGTCGGAGCGTGAGTTCATCTCTCGCTTCATTCGTGCACGGTCATCGGGATCGGCAAGAGCGGCCATCGTGCGCTCAGGTCCGCCATCTTTCGCCCAGAACGGCAGTTGGATAGTTACCGAAGTGCCGGAGTACGGGTAGGTGTAGCAATCGAAAGTAACGTCGATTCCCTCGGCGCGGGCGTCTTCTACAAGACCGAGATAGTTGTGGTGTGAACCTTCGCCGTGCTTGGGCTGTCGGTAGTGGGTCAGGTGAATCGGGATGCCAGATTTTCGACCGATTTCGACTGCTTCTTCCCACGGTGCGTATGTGCCATGGGCTTTTAGCGAAGCACGGGCGTGAGTGTGGTAAAAACCGCCCATGGCCGCGGCTTGTTCGGAAATTGCGATCAGTTCTTCGGTTGAAGCGAACGCTCCGGGCGGATAGTCGAGTCCGGTCGAGATTCCCCAGGCACCCTCCTCCATCGATTCACGAATCACGGCCTTCATGTTCTCGATTTGTGGCTCAGTCGCAGGCTGGTCGTTCCAACCAACGGCCCAGATTCTCACCGGCGAGTTTCCGAGAATGTAGGCGATGTTGATTGCTACCGTGCCGTCGTACTTGTTCAGCAACTCCTGCGTAGAAAGCCAATCCGGATCGGGCGGATACCAGTTCAATCCGGCATCCATCCAGATATATCGTTCCAACTCATCCCTTGTTTTGAACGGTGCGTGAGAAATGCCGTCGATTCCTACCAGCTCCGTGGTCACACCCTGTCGCACCTTTGGATCATGATGCGGTTCGCCAATAATGGTTAGACCAGCATGGGAGTGAAGATCGACAAAACCGGGGCAAACTATGTTGTCTTCGGCGTCGATAATCTTTTCCGACTCGTAGTCGTCTAGCTTGATATCGCCTCGTTTGATCGTCAGTGTGTTGTCTTCGACGAGAACCGAACCTCGGAACCAGGGCGATCCCGTACCGTCCATGATTTTTGCGTTATGTATGAGAAGTTGAAGCATGAGCGGGATGATAGCTGTTCACTGCGGCCAGCGACTGCCATAAGATTGGCGCCTGAAATGATTACCAGCTTCGAGAGACAAAATATGAGCGACGATAGTTTCAAAGTGGCAGTTGTGGGCGCAGGTGGCACGGGTGCTTACTACGGTGGTGCGCTTGCCCGAGCGGGTGCCGAGGTGACGATGATCGCTCGAGGGCCGCATCTAGAAGCGATCAATAAGAATGGGCTTCAGCTGAATTCGGTGTTGCTTGGCGATTTTCTGGTTGAATGTACGGTCACGGACGATATGTCTTCAGTTGAACGAGTCGATCTGGTTATCTTCGCTGTGAAGAGTTGGGGTACCGAAGACGCTATCGCAGCGATGGCAACTGGAAACATGGTCGGCGATGGCACGATGATCATCTCGACACAGAACGGAATCGACAGCGAACCGCTACTTAGCAAGGGGTTCGGGTCGGAGCACGTGCTCGGTTCGACTGCCGTTGTTTCAGCGATGATCTCTGAGCCGGGAGTAGTTAATCAGGTTGGCGGTCCGGGTTCGCTGGTGATTGGTGAGATGGGTGGCGGTAGTTCTGATCGAGTAACTTCGTTGGTCGAACGATGTGTGGCTGCTGGACTGGGTGCCGAAGCAAGTGAAAACGTTGAGATGGCGTTGTGGATGAAGTTCACGTTCATCTGTGCTCTGAGTGGCATGACCGCGCTTACACGTAAGCCAATCGGTGAGATTTTCGCCCAAGAAACTACTACTGAAATGTTTTTGCAGGTGCTATCCGAAGTGGCTGCGGTGGCACGTGCGAAGGGTATCCCGATTTCTCAAGAAATGGTCGACAACACGCTGAAAACGACTCAGGCACGTGAACCCTTCATCATTGGTTCAATGGGTCACGATCTCATCGCCGGGAACCCGATCGAAATCGGGTTATTGAACGCTCGGGTGGTAGAACTTGGCAAGGAATACGGCGTACCAACGCCAGCGAACTTTGCGATTGAGGCAGCGTTGAGGCCGCATGAGATGGGTGCGAAGTAGGCTGCCATCCGAGCGGGTTCAAGCGGCACACGAGCTCAACGCGATCGAGGTCCTGAATCAAATTCGAGATGACGGAAGAGAGGCGAGGTCGGAAGACGAACCTTGAGCATGAGTGACATCAATGTTGGGTAATCGTTGGGCTGCTGTCGTAATCTCGTTCTTCGGGAAATTACGTAATCCTGAACTTGATTCAGGATTACGGAGGGCGACAGTCGGTACTAGCTGAATCAAATTCGAAATGACGAACATCACATCGTCAGGCGTGATCCGCAACGCAATTTCACTGCCAAGCTATTCCAAATGTGTCCCGACTACTAGTCAATCAGCCCTTCTTGCGGGGTTGTCCAGGGTGCTCGGGCTGACCACTGCTTGGGTCGGGGTACACGGGAGACCGGGACGTCGATGAAGACTGGCTTGTTCATTGCGAGAGCTTGGGGGATTAGGTTTTCTACGTCGAACGGATCTTTGGCTCGGAGGCCAACTGCACCGTATGCCTCGGCGAGTGCGACAAAGTCGGGGTTCACGAAATCTGTCTCGTATGAGCCACCGAAATCGTCGTCCAAATCGCGTGCCACGTTGCCGTAATGACCATCGTTGTAGATGACGGTTACGAGATTGATTCCGTACTTCACGGCTGTGGAAATCTCGGATGAGTTGTACATGAACCCGCCGTCCCCAGAAACACAAATCACAGGCTTGTCGGGGTTGCCAACCTTCGCCCCGAGCGCCGTCGGAAAAGCGAATCCCAGGTTCCCTGAGTAGCCTGAATCGATGTACGATTTCGGGTTTTCGGTGATCCAGCGAGGACGTGAGTAGTAGCCAAGCTGAGTCATGCCGAAGATCATCACGGCATCGTCTGGTGCGCCTCGTTGTAGCGCCTGCAGATAGTCTTCTTGCGGTTGGTTCTGTTCTTCTTCGCTGTTGGCTAGGTTTTCCTGAATCACCCCGACTTCTTCCGCCGGTGAAGGCCAGTTTCCACCGCCAGCAGCGGTAATGGCTGCCGATAGCAGAGGCAGCGTTGCCTTCACATCTCCAACCACACCAAGTGAGTCGGCGTGAACGTGACCGATCATCGACGGGTCGGCATCGATGTGAACAAGCCGGGCCTCTTGGCCTGCCTGTGTACGCATGGAGAAGCGGGTACCGATTCCGATGATCACATCGGCGTCTTCGATGTAGTTCTTAAGCTGCCCGCCAGGGCCGAGCGAACTGCCGAGTGACAGTGGGTGTCTCTCCGACATCGTCCCCTTACCACCGGCCGAGGTTACAACGGCAATATTGTGTGCTTCGGCGAATGCAACAAGTTCGGATTCTGCGTCGGATCGTGCGATTCCACCACCTGAGTAAATTACCGGCTTTCGTGCGCCGGCAATCTCTTTTGCCGCGGCTTCGATAGCTGAATCAGCCGGGATTTTGCGAACGATCTGTGCAGGTTCGAGGAGTTCGACCTCTTCTCTCTCCACCATGGTTTCTGGCGGCAATTCGAAGTGAACTGGCGAGGGTCGGTCAGACTGTGCCTGACGGAATGCTTCGTGGATATTCTCTGGAACTTCGTGCGGACGCAGAACCTGCGTTTGCCACTTGGTTATGGGGTTCGTGATTTCTTTTTGATCGTTGACTTCATGAAGTCCGCCGAAGTTCTTGCCAATTTGGTCCCGCGGAATTTGACCTGCAATAAATACGATCGGTGAAGAACGTGAAAATGCGGTAGCAAGTCCAGCACCTGCGTTGTAGATGCCGGGTCCTGGAACAACCATTACCACTCCGGGTTTGCCGGTTGTTCTGGCATAGCCGTCTGCCATGTAGGAAGTGGCGGTTTCGTTTCTGGTGACGATGAACTTGATGCTTGGCTCATCTCGCAATGCGGCGACGATTCCGTACATCTGAACTCCGGGCAGGCCGAATACGACTTCAACGCCCTCTCGAACCATTGATTTGATGAGGGCTTCGCCACCCGAGAGTTTTGCCATGAATTACCTTTGCAGCAGCAGCACCAGTGGTGCGTTTTTTTTACCAGCCAATTATTGCGAGCGCACGCAGAGTACCGCCGTATTGAGTGACCCGCCACCCTAACTGGGCATGGTTGTACGTTTACGAAAGACTTGGTGAGTTTGCAGAAATAAGGAGCGCTAAGAAAATTTAGCCTCGCTAATCGTGCGGGGCGATCATATATTTCACGCCGATTCCGCTGGCGGAAACTTCCATTGCTTCGGCGGTTTGTTCGAGCGGGTAGCGTCCGCTTACCACGCCTTCAAGGTTCAGCGTCGGAAGGGTTTCAAGAGCTTCGCCAAACGCATCGCCTGCGCCGAATGCGCCGCTGATGGTGATTTCCTTGTAGTGGATGTCGTAGAGATCAATCGGCAGTTCCGAGCCTTGTGGGCTGACTCCGACCAAAACTAGATTTCCGCGGGGTCGAATCAGCTTCGATACGTTTGCTACAAGCGCTGGAACGCCGACTGCTTCGGCACCGATCTTCACGCCGTAGCCAGCGGTTGTATCTTTCACCAGCTCGGTTAGATCGTCTTTGGTGGGATCATTCAGGATGTCGGCACCGAACTGGGTACCCATGGCGAGACGCATTGGGTTGGGCTCAGAAAGAATGATGTGCCCTGCCCCGCGAAGCTTGAGCACGCCGACCGTTAGCAGTCCGAGCAGCCCACCACCTACGACCAGCACATCGCAGCCTTCTTCGATATCGCCGAGCATGTTGAGCGTCGAAATGACGCATGCGAGGGGCTCTGCCATCGATGCGGTCTCGGGGTCGAGTCCGTCGGGAACGATGTGCGCCTGTCGCTGGTCGACCAGTACGTACTCAGCAAATCCGCCAGCAAGCCGAGCTTCACGTTCGCAGTGCATTTCCGACCATGTGAGGCAGCCCTGGCACTCGCCACAGGCAGCGTTCAGCGTGCAGCCAATCGTCTTGCCCAACAGCGATTCATCGACGCCCTCACCGATCTCTACGACCGGTCCTACGAATTCGTGGCCCAACACTTCGGGCGGCGTTCCGGGGAACAATCCCTGCGTCTTATGAATATCGGTACCGCAGATTCCTGAAGAATGAACTTTGACGATCAGCTGACCCGGTCCCGGCTTTGGATCTGGGACTGTATCGATCGTTATTTCACTTCCACCACGCCAGGTTGCTACGCGCATTTTGTCTCCGTTTGGTTTCACTAAGGAACTTGCGAGGTCGCATGGTAATGCCTCTGCGCTCGGACTGTTCCATTTCCCGACTCCTGTGGAGGGATCTTCGGTAAGGATGATGGGCGGTGCGTGCTGGAATGTGCCGTTAATGGAGTCACGCTACCCAGTTCGCTGCGAACGGGGAGAGAAAGATACTGAAATAAATTCAGCATGACAGTGGGCGGTGGCTGAAGGCAGCAGGCAGTGGACGTTCGGCGGTAGATAGTGGGCAACGACCGAAATAGCGTCCTGTAAACGATGTGTCGAGCGTAGAATTCCGCCGTATCTAATTGCTAGTCATCACGTACCTCCGGAGAAAAATGAAGATCACTGACCTCAAAGTAGCGATTATTGGCGACGCGCCAATTGTGCGAATCACCACCGACGAAGGTATCGACGGCGTAGGTGCCGGCGAAACGTACAAGCCGTATCTCAAGCCGATGGTCGAGTTCTATCGTGAAATGATCATCGGGCTGGATCCGACGAACGTTGAACGGGTGATGCTTGGCATTCGCCGAATGGGCTCGTTTAAGCCGTGGGGAACCGCGGTCAGTGCGATCGAGATGGCGCTTTGGGACATCGCAGGTAAGGCCGCGGGATTGCCCGTTCATAAGCTTTTAGGTGGCAAGATTCGGGACAAGGTTCAGGTCTACAACGGAAACATTCGGTTCCAGATGGACGGCAACGAGCCGGAACACTACGCCGCAAACATGCAGAAGATGAAGGATCACCCCTACAACTTCTCGATCATCAAGCAGGCCGTTTCGTTCCATGGCGGAATGCAGAACATTGACGATTTTTATTACGGAACGCCTACCACTAACCGTCGATATCCAAACCGAGGGGTGATCACTCACAAGGGCTTCAAGTACATGATGAAGCGCATTGAGGCGATGCTCGATGTAGTTGGCGACGACGTAGGGCTGGCGCTCGATTGTGGACCTGGGATGACTGTCCCAGACGCCCTGAAGCTAGCGAAAGAACTCGAGGGCTCGAACATCATGTGGTTAGAGGACATGGTTACCGGCGACTACACGCCGTATGTTCTCGCTGATCTTTACACACAGATCACGCCCTACACCACGACTCCGATTCACACTGGTGAGCAGATTTATCTTCGCCAGAACTTCGTCGAACTCATTGAGCGAAACGCCGTGAACGTTCTTGGACCTGATGTCGCCGACGTTGGCGGAATCGCCGAGATGAAGTTCATTGCCGAGTACGCCGATCTTCATGGAATTTCGTTCGCACCACACGGAATGTTCGATGGTCTAATTGGTCTGGCCGCGCAGGTGCAGATGGCAGCGACTCTTCCCGATAACTTCATCGCTTTTGAACTGCCACAGCCCGACCCCAAATGGTGGCTCGACATTATGGAAGGCGAACGATTCGATGTGATAGACAGCCACATCGAAGTTCCCGAGTCCCCAGGGCTTGGCGTTACCTTCATTCCTGAAGAAGCGAAGAAGTACCTGCGTGAAGAAGACTCAGATTTCTTCGATGACTAATACTGGCGTTCACGCGGCGCACATATCGTCGGCATCAAAATCAAATAGCCACCTGGTGGCTTCGGAGCGAATATGAAAATCACAGACTTGAAAGTCGCAATCATAGGCAACGCACCCGTCGTTCGAATCACAACGGACGAAGGCATCGACGGCGTTGGAGCCGGCCAAAGCAGCAAGCCTTATCTCAAGCCGATGTTTGAGTTCTATCGCGACATGGTTATTGGCAAAGACCCAACCGACGTTGAGCGCGTGATGATTGGCATTCGCCGTATGGGTGCGTTCAAGCCATGGGGCACCGCGGTGAGTGCTATCGAGATGGCATTGTGGGATATCGCTGGCAAAGCATCCGGACTTCCCGCATATAAGCTGCTTGGTGGCAAGATTCGCGACAAAGTTCAGGTCTACAACGGTGTTATTCGCTACGAACGGAATGGCAACGAGCCCGAGCACTACGCCGAAAATATGCAGAAGATGATGGATCATCCATACAACTTCTCGATCATCAAACAGGCGGTTTCGTTCCACGGCAAAATGGAGCAAGAAGTTGACGATTTCTACTATGGAGATCCAGTATCGGTAAATCGTCACCCCGGTCACCCGAATCGCGGAGTGATCACTCGTAAAGGGTTCAAGTACATGATGAAGTGCATCGAAGCGATGCAGGATGTGGTTGGGGATGACGTTGGGCTGGCGCTCGATTGTGGACCGGGGATGATGGTTCCCGATGCGCTGAAGCTTGCAAAGGAGCTTGAAGGTTCGAACATCATGTGGCTTGAAGACATGATCACCGGCGACTTCAACCCGTTCGTTCTTGCCGATCTCTACACGCAGGTCACGCCATACACGTCGACTCCGACTCACACCGGTGAGCAGATTTATCTTCGCCAAAACTTCGTCGAACTGATCGAGCGAAACGCCGTGAATGTTCTGGGGCCAGATGTTGCCGATGTCGGTGGCATATCCGAGATGAAGTTCATCGCCGAATACGCCGATCTGCACGGCATCCTGTTCGCACCACACGGCATCTTTGGGGGCTTGATTGGTCTTGCTGCGCAAACGCATCTTGGCGCCGTTCTGCCTGATAACTTGATTGCATTCGAGTTACCTCAGGCAAAGCCCGAATGGTGGCTCGACATCATGGAGGGTGGCGATTCGTTCAAGGTCGAAAACAGCCACATCGAGGTTCCAGACACTCCTGGGCTCGGCGTGACATTCATCCCTGAAGAGGCGAAGAAATATTTGCGAGAAGAGGATGCTGACTTCTTCGATGACTAGCAGCTGACGATCTCGATTATTTGGTTTGTCAAACTGATTCGAGTTCACAGGAAGCGTAGAATTCCGCCCGCACAGAATTATTGGTCGCAAGGCGACCACATGGAGTTGTAATGAAGATCACAGACCTCAAGTACGCCGTAATCGGAAATCATCCGGTTATACGAATTACTACGGACGAAGGAATCGACGGAATTGGTGGGGCCGAGCAATCACGAAATCAACCGTACTTTGCGCCGCAGCTCGAGTACTACAAGGACATGATCGTAGGCCTTGATCCTACCGATGTTGAGCGAGTACTTCTTAGGATCAGACGTACCGGTGGATTCAAGCCGTGGGGATCAGGCGTTAGCGCGATCGAAGTGGCGCTCTGGGACATTGCGGGAAAAGCCCTTGGCGCTCCGATATATAAGCTGCTCGGCGGGAAAATCCGCGACAAAGTGCAGGTATACAACGGGAATTTCCGAAAGAGTGTCGGCGGCTACCAGCCAGAAGACTTCGCTTCCCAGATGAAGTGGATGAAAGACTTGCCTCAGAACTTCTCGATCATCAAGCAAGGTATAGCGTTCCACGGCTCGCCGATGCTCAAAAACATGCCTGATTTTTACTATGGCGACTATGTGGCTGACGGCAAATATGGAAACCGCGGGGTGATGACTGAGAAGGGATTCAACCTTACGGTCGACTGCGTGATAGCCATGAAAGAAGTGCTTGGCGATGAGGTTGGTCTTGCACTCGATTGTGGGCCGGGTATGACAGCGTCTGACACGCTTCGGCTCGCCAAGGCGCTTGAGCCCTACCACCTGATGTGGTTGGAAGATACGATCACCGGCGACTACACACCGTACGTCCATCCTGACTACTTCCTGCAGGTGACCCCGTATACCTCAACGCCGATCCACACCGGCGAACAGGTTTATCTCCGACACGGCTTCAAGGACCTGATCGAACAGCACGCTGTCGATGTAGTGGGCCCTGACCCGTTTGACGTTGGTGGTATTTCAGAACTCAAGTGGATATGTGAGTTCGCCGATCTGCACAACATCCAGATGGCTCCGCACGGAACTGCCGATGGACTAATTGGAGTCGCCGCTCTGACGCAGGTCTGCGCAACGATGCCTGATAATTTCATCGCTTTCGAATTGCCCTCTGGCAAGCCCGAGTGGTGGTGGGACATCTTGGAAGGTATCGAGGATTTCAAGGTCAAGGACAGTCACATCACAGTGCCTGACACCCCGGGCCTGGGGATCAGCTTCCGGGTGGACGAGACCAAGCAGTACCTGCGTGAAGAAGACGCCGGGTTCTTCGACGATTAGACGTTGCGACCTCTCTCCCTCTCGGTGAGAGGAATGAGTCGGCTGGCCAGAATTAGTTATTTCGTTCGGTGGGGATCGAGCGGAATAATTACTTTCATGATTAATTTCAACGCCAGAGTCTCTGGTTGAGCAGAACTTACCGAACGGATAAAGAGAGCCGCATCGCCGAGCGGAGGATGCCTCGCGACCGTGAGGGCAACGTGGTTATGCCCCGCATCGTGCATCGCAAGCCGCGGCCGGGTGATGTTCACCCAATTACACGACGACAGTTCAAGATGGTCTTTGACAGGCTCCCGCTGGAATACCTGTACAACCTCAAAACAGTCGAGTTACTGCCGAGAGAAGGTGATATCGGAAGTCCGTTTGCATTTTATTCAGCACGTGAAAAACGAATCGCCATCTATTCGCTACCGCTGATTTGGGAAACGAACCACATGGACGAACTCGGCGCAGATTTGTTTGGTCCATATCTCCGCATAGAGGAGCATCGGGCTCAATTCGAAACAGACGGGAACACCGCAAGAGTGACGTGGGCAAATGAGAGCCAGATGGGCTTTTGGTTCTGTCGTATAGTTCTGCTCCATGAATTTTCACACCACTTCAGAGCTACCTACCCGTCGAAACGCAAGCCTGGATACAAAATTAAGACCGGGTATGAAGAATTGTTTGCCGACCAAAAGGCGAACGATCTTTGGGCTGAAGTTTTTCCAAATGCAGCGAAAGCGTACGAACGCGCGCGTTTAGCGGCACGAGAGCGACGGAGACCTGAGATCAGGCGACGTCTGGCTGCGAGGAGGCGACGTAGAGAGATAACAGTCATCACCGAGCGCAATTCAACTAGTCGTCACGATTAGATCGGTTTTATTGAGATTAAGGGGAGAGTCGGTGCCATGCATCGACTCTCCGTTTATTTCATCCAACTCTGCACTAGAGTTGAACCATGAGCACAACTGAAGTAATCGAAGATTTTCGGTGGGGATTAGACCATGGCACATGGTCGGTCCTGATGAAAATGTTCCCAAATGCCGATATTCCTGTGTATCAGTTGAGCATGGATTACAACCGGAAACCTCAATACCACTTTGATCTGGCAAAACAACTTTCAGAGCTTCGGGATCACGGTGTTCTGGTGATCGGTAGCGGGAACCTCGTTCACAATCTTGGGATGCTCGGTTCGGGTAGCGGAGGAAATGATTGGGCGATCGAGTTTGATGAACTGATGAAAAGTTATATTGACAAAGGAGATCAACAATCAGTCGTTGATTTCCTAAAGATGGGCCCAATAGCGCGGCTGGCGCACCCTACTCACGAGCACTTTTTGCCCCTGTTGTATTCATTGGGACTTCGTACCGAAAAAGATGAACTTACGTACTTCAACGACTCGTTCGATTTCGGAACTATTTCAATGCGCTCGGTTCTTGCAACACCAGCCAGCTAGCTCTTGAATCGAGCGTTTCCTGCTATCTCGGCCTGGTTCACGCAGTATGGTGGCCAGTCGCCCGCGATGCCTGCAAGCACGTTTTCAACGCACATCATTGCCATCTTCATACGGGTGTCGCCAGTTGCGCTGGCGACGTGGGGCATGATGAGGCAGTTGTCGAGCGTGAGCAATGGGTGGTCAGATGGGATGGGCTCAGGCACTGTAACGTCCAGCGCAGCCCCAGCGATTTCGCCAGATTTCAGCGCTTCGTAAAGGGCGTCCTGGTCGACAACCGGGCCACGAGTGGTGTTTATCAGAATTGCCGACTTCTTCATCAGCTTGAACTGATCGGTGCTCATGAGATTCGTTGTTTCAGGAGTCAGCGGGTTGTGCAGTGAAACGTAGTCAGAGCGTTCGAGCAGTTCTTCAAGCGAATCAACGTACGTGGCTCCGAACTCTTCTTCTCGCTTATTGCGGTTGAAGTAGAGCACGTTCATGTTGAACCCGGCGGCACGTTTTGCCATCTCGGATCCAATATTGCCCATGCCGACAATACCCAGGGTCTTGTGATGAATATCGGTTGCGAGATATCCGAGCGGATCGAAATCGCCCCATTCTCCTCGCTTGACCATTGCGGGCAGATCGTTCGTTCGGCGGGCCATCGCTGCCAACAAAGCGAAAGCCTCGTCAGCGGTGCTCTCGGAGAGAATGCCTGGAGTGTTGCAGACTGCAATACCGCGGGCGTTGGCGTCGGCGACGCTGATGTTGTCGTATCCGACCCCGAACTCGGAAATCACCTTGAGATTCGGTGCGGCGTCCATCACCTCAGCGTCGACCTGATTAGTGATGTGGGCGTATAGGCCGTCTATATCGGCAACTGCCGCAATAAGATCGTCCTTCGTCGGCGAATCATCACCTTCCCAGATGACTACTTCTGCTCCGCCTGCGCGCAGCGCGGCAGCCGCTTCAGGGAATGTTCGTCGAGTTACGAGGATCTTTGGCATGTTTTCTCTTCAGCTGGGGCGATTGGTGTGAGCAAGCATCGGCGATGCAATTGCGGCGCAAGTCTAGCGTGTCAGCGACTTGAGTAGTGGTGGGGAAGGTGGGATTCGAACCCACACGCCTGTTAAGGCACATGCTCCTAAGGCATGCGCGTCTGCCATTTCGCCACTCCCCCACGGGTGAATCGCAATTTGCGGACAGCTATCCATTGTAGGCAGCGAAACGGGCTCTGGGCTAGCCTTTTTGCTCCCATCCGGATGACAATTTTTGCCATCGGGCGTGCAGATCGTCGACAGTTGCGTCGGTTACGCCCAACGGCTTCGAAACCATTTCGAGGTTCGACTTCATGTGATGAGGTCGCTGGGTACCGACAATCGTTACGTCTACCTCTGGATGGGCGAATGTGAAGCCGAGGGCGAGTCGGATGCGGTCGTTCGGGTTGTCGGCCAGTGGTCCCTCTGCTGCCATCACGCCAGCACGTCGGAAGTACTCGGCTGCGTAGTCGGGAATGTGTGTGTACGGCTGCGGATCAGCGTCGGCGCCCCATACGGCATTGCCGATCGGACGTTTGATGATCAGGCCCATGTCCCGATTTTCAATGTCTGCAAATAGATTAGTTCGTGCTGACTGGTCAATAAGGTTGAAGCTGGTCTGCAGCGTATCGAACAGGCCACTTGTAACTGCCCATTTGGCGTTTTCATTGTCGCCGCTGTAGCCGATGTAACGGGTTTTCCCTGCTGCTTTCGCATCTTGCAATGCTCGGATCACGTCGCCTTTCTCTAGGACCTCTACGGTGCAGGAGTGGAGTTGAACGAGATCGACGTGGTGGGTCTTCATAAGTTCGAGCGAACGGTCGATCGACGAAATGATCAGGTCGTAGGTCCAGTCTTCGCCTTCACCACGGGGCAAGAAGTGACCTGCCTTGGTTGCAAGTACGAATTCGTTACGGCGTTCGGAAGCGACTTGGCCGAGTAGTTCTTCACTGATTCCGTAGCAAGCAGCGGTGTCGAGGAAGTTCACTCCGTTGTCGAGCGCCTGGTTGATCACGTCTTTGACTTGATCGACGTCGGTCATTTCGAGATTAAACCCGACTTCAGAAAGTCCGATTCCGAGTCGACCGACTTCGAGGTCGGTTTTGCCGAGCCGTTTGGTTTCCATTGCCATGTGATTTGTTGCCTCTCAAGAATGAAATGTATTGAATATGGCGACCACAATACCTGTTCAAGGTGAATATCGGCATCCCTGACGAATACTCAGTGGCTGAATGTTGTTACATTTTGGGCGATTGCTGTGTGATGTTTCTAAAAAAGTGAACCGAGGTTCTTGCTTTGACAGGTCCAAATATCGTTCTGATGGTTGCTGATGACATGGGTTACGGCGATTTCGGCCTATATTCCGAGGGGCGAGTTCATACACCTGCATTGGATGAACTGGCGTCGCAGGGAATTCGGCTTACACAGCACTACGCTGGGTCGGCGGTGTGTTCGCCTTCACGTGCGGCATTGCTGACGGGTCGGTATCCGATTCGCACTGGTTCCGTGACACCTCAGGAAGTTCTCGGCAACGATCGGATTGCGCTGGACGAAGTGACGATTGCCGATTCTTTCAAGGCAGCGGGCTATGCGACCGGCATGGTTGGTAAGTGGCACAACGGTGCTCTGGATCCTCGTTTTCACCCGAACGCACGTGGGTTTGACGAGTTCGCCGGGTTCCGTGGTGGATGGGCTGACTATTACCGGTGGAATTTAGATCGCAACGGAACACTTGAGAAGTCTGACGGACGTTATCTGACGGACGTTCTTGCTGAGGAGGCTGTGGGATTCATTGATCGGCACCAATCGGAGCCGTTCTTTCTGATGATCACGTGGAACGCGCCGCATTCGCCTTTGCAAGCTCCAGAAGAAGTTACTCAGCGGTATGTTGATGCCGGATTTGAACGTGGAATCGCTATTATTTACGCCATGATCGAGGTGATGGATCGGGGCATTGGCAAGGTTCGTGAGGCGTTGAGGGACGCTGGGGTTGAGGACGACACGCTGTTGATGTTCACCAGCGACAATGGGCCGGCGTTTAGTCATAGATATGACCAGGTTCCTGATGGCGTTTCACTTGACGGTGTCCGTTTTAACAATGGGTTTGCGGGTGCAAAGGGATCGGTTTACGAGGGTGGCATACGGGTGCCGATGATCGCTCGGTGGGCGAACGGTCTGCCGCAGGATGTTGAGATCAGCGATCAGATTTGCTTCACCGACTGGCTGCCGACGTTGCTTACGTTGAGCGGCTCATCGCATGTTGGAGAGAAGGCGGTTGATGGGCACGATGTGTCGGCAGTGTTGCGAGGTGATTCACCTTCTGAGCAGCCAAGGCGCTTCTGGCAATGGAATGGTGACACGCCAATAGGAGTAACCAACGCCGCGATGCGGCACGGCGACTGGAAGCTGGTGCGCCCTGCCCTCGATATTGCCTTCGCAACCGACGCCGATAAGCAGCTTGCCGACGACTACGTCGAAAAGGACATCGAGTACAAGTATCACCCCGAGAACATCACCGAGAAGTTCAACTGGCCTGAGCCTGCGAAGATCGTGCCGAAGCCTCCTGCGCCTGAGTTGTACGATCTATCGATCGATCCTGGCGAGACGACCAACGTTGCCGGCACTAACCCGGTCATTGCCAGCCAGATGCTCACACAGCTTGAGTCGTGGTTCGAGGAGGTCGAGGCAGAACGTCAGGCGATTGTCGAGTAGTTGCCTAGCCCCGGAGCGCCCTAAACAACTTCATATACTGAGGCATGTCCAGTTCCAAATGCGAATCACTCGGATTAATGCCTGCAGCAGCACATATTCGGCGCCATCGGGCATACGAAATACCATCGCCTATTACTCGTGACATCTTTCGTGACACGGACCTAATAATCGATTTCACGAACGCAGAGAATTCTCGGTATTCCGATCTTGAAACCAGTGGTTTTCGCCTCGTCCTAATGTGCATCAGAACCGAATCGACCGACGGAGCCGGTCGATAAGCCGAACGTGGAATATTCATGCCAATTTTCACCTCGACAAACGGATACGCGAGCACTGCCATTTCTGTTGGACGCCCCGAGCCAAGCAGCCGGTAAACCGCTTCAGTTTGGACAATCAGGTGGCACGATTCGAAACGAACGGGAGGTTGAACGACTTTTCGAAAGACATTGGCCGTTCGGTTGAACGGGATATTCCCGAATACAACATCGTAAGCGCCATAGTCCATATTCGAAGTGATGCCTTTGCGAACAACCCTGACGTTTGATGTTTTTCCAAACAGAGCGTTGAGACTAGCGATCAGTTGAGGGTCAATATCAATCGCAGTCAGGGAGCGAACTTCGGGTGCGATTAGGGTCGTGAAGAAACCTTTACCGGCACATAATTCAAGTACCGATTGGTGGTTCTCAAGACCGATCGATCGAACTATCTGGCGTGCAATCGATCCTGATCTGAAGAAATGTTGCCCGAGTTTGGCGTGTGCAGGTTGGCGTGAGTGATACCGCCTACGGCTCCGCTTCTTCGGAGACCCCATCGGAACATCATGGTCATCATAATTGGATTTCTGCCTTTAGTAGTTGTCGGCCAACGTGCATTGAGCGCGATGACACACTATTAGTCGCAGAAAATTGCCGAGCGAAAATACTGATTAATTGGTACTGGCGTGGTTAGTTAAAACGCCAGATATGGCTCGGAGTCGACTTGAGTGAAGTCGGTCGGCGGGTACTTTGCCAGTACATCGAGATCGATATCTGCTCCCCAACCGGGTCCGCTCGGCACTGTTGCGTGACCGTTTGAAATATCGATCGGATTCGTCAGAACTTCCTGATATCGATCGACGAACGACACGAATATCTCCTGCATGAACGCGTTCGGGATGCTCATATCGAGATGCAAACTCGCCAGCGTTGAGATAGGCCCGTTCGAGTTGTGCGGCGCAACTGGAACATAGTAGGTCTCGGCCATGTTGGCGATTTTGCGAATTTCGGAGAACCCACCACAGTGGCATATATCGGGCTGAATCATTCGAATGGTGTTGGTTTCGAGCAGCGGCCGAAACTCCCACCGGTTGTAGAGCTGTTCGCCGGTCGACACGGGCACGTTTATTGAGCGTGCGAATTCAGCCATCGCCTCGACGTTATCGAACTGGATCGGCTCTTCCATCCATGCAATATTGAACTGCTCCAACTGTTGCGCAACTCGCCCAGCACTCCACGGATTAAGCCGTGCACGCACGTCAATTGCAATCTCCATATCCGGTCCCACAGCTTCCCGAACCGCTCTGACAAGTTCAATTCCGTGACTGATTTGCTGCGGCGTCGTCGTTTGGGGGCCACCGAATGGATAGAACTTCAGCGCTGTCCAGCCTTCGTCCTTGAGTCTCAATGCGGCCTCGGCGTGCAGTTTCGGCGAAGCCTGCCGGGCCACCGTTTCGGCGGGAACACCCGAAACTGGCTCGGTTAGATCTTCAAACCAGCCGTTGGCATAGACCCGTACGTTGTCGCGGTGCTTTCCACCTGCTAATTCCCAAACAGGAATACCGAGCGATTTCGCCTTCAGATCCCACAAAGCAAGATCGATCGCCGAAATCGCCGACATCGTTACCGAGCCGCCAGTCCACGTGACGCGCCGGTACAACGATGTCCATATCCAGTCGATCCTGCGAGGGTCTTTCCCTTTGAGGAACTTTCCGAAATCTAGGATTTCAGCTTCGAGCGCTGCGTCTTTGTACTGGAGCGAACCTTCGCCCCAGCCCGAAATTCCAGCATCGGTATCGATGCGAACGAACAGCCAGTTTGTGCCGGCGGTTTTGTGCACCGGTGTGGCCATCCGGAAGACGTTAACGTCGGTGATCTTCAATCGAGAAGCAATCCTTGTTTTTATTCAGACTGAGTTATGGGTGAGCCGGTATGAAGTCTATTAGTCGCCAACTGCCAAGAACTGCAAGCAAACAGCTGCAGTAATTTTGATCTGTGATCCTGTTGCGGTCAGCGTTCCGTCATCTTCACGCTTGAACGACACGATGTTGTCGGAATCCTGATTCTCTACGATCAAGAATTTTCCGTCCGGAGTGATCGCGAAGTTACGTGGCGTATTGCCCTGAGATGGCTCGTGCCCAATGAACGTCATCTTGCCTGTCGACTGATCGATCGAGTAGATAACCAGTGAATCGTGGCCACGGTTAGACGCATAAACATAAGCGCCGTCTGGCGATGTGTGGATGTCGGCTGTCGTGTTCTCGCCGTCCCAGCCCTCAGGCAACGTTGGCACTGTCTCGATCGGCGATAGCGACCCATCGTCACCAAGATCGTAAAGCGTTATCGAGCAGCCGAGTTCGTTCAAAACATAAACCTGTTGGTTCGTCGGGTGGAACGTAAAGTGCCTCGGTCCTTCGCCCGCAACCTCGTCGACAACTGAAGAAAGCGATAGCTTGGCGTTCTCAACGTCTATTGCGTAGGTAAGAACCTGGTCTTTGCCGAGGTCGCACACGAATGCGTACTTGTTCGTCTTATCGATATTCACCGAATGGGCGTGGGCCTGTTCCTGGCGATTTTTGTTGATCGACGAACCTTCGTGCTGGATAAATTCCGTAGATTCGCCAACCGATCCATCTGCAGCGATCGGGTGAGCCGAAACGCTACCGCCTGAGTAGTTGGTGACAATCACCATCGAATCGGTTGAATCGACCATCAGGTGGCAAGGTCCGGGGCCGCCGGTCGACTGCTGGTTGATCTGGGTAAGTTCACCCGTTGCCCGGTTCACGCTGAAAGCTGTGATGCCGCCCGAGCCATTAAAGGCACTGGTTTCACTTACTGCGTACAGGTGATCTCCCGAGGGATCGAGAGCCACAAACGAAGGGTTTTCGAGTCCGGTCGCAACGGAAACCTGCGTGAGTTCGCCTGTTTCACCGTTTAGGCGAAGTGTGTAGATGCCTTCGCTGCCGAGCCGGGTATACGTTCCGATAAATGCAAATTGGTCGTTAGCCATTGAAATATTCTCCTGATGGAAAAATTGAATCTTGAAGCTGAAATCTAGTCTTTGATGATCAGATCGGGGTCGATCTCAACGCCAATTCCCGGTCCTATTGGAAGCGGCATGTACCCATCTGAATCAACCTCAGGTGCGTTGGCAAAGATCGAGAACTTGTTCTTGTAGTGACCGATCGGTGGGTCGTGAAGCAGCTCCATGAACGGAGCGTGTCGCCACGATGCAACGAGGTGCTGGTGAGCAATAACGCCGATGTTTCCTCCACCGTGATGCGGTACCAGTTCCTTGCCATACAACTCGGCAAGGTTTCCTACTTTACGCAGATTGGTCATGCCATTCATGACCATGCTTTCTGGCTGCAACAAGGTGTAAACGTCCTGCTCACACATCTGAACGAATTCGTGTAATCCCGGGTTGTTTTCTCCACCAGCGATTCGCAATTCGACCTTGGCGTTAAGCTCGGCCAATCCTTCGAAGTTGTGACGTGCAAGCGGCTCTTCCAGCCAGAACACTTCCAGATCCTGAAGCTCAACGGCCGTTTCGTAGGCCCGTTTGAAGTTCCAGATCACGCCCGGCTGCCATGTTCCGCTGCTCTGGGCCTGATTAGCGTCGACCATAATTGTGAAATCCTGCCCAACAGCATCACGGACAGCTTCAACAGTTCGAATGTCTTCGGCAATCGATTCGTGATGCAGGCGCAACTTCATCGCTCGCCAGCCACCCTCTTTTAGCGATGTTGCTTGCTCTGCACGTTCTTCGGGAGTCGAAAGCGCAACCATGCTTGCGTACGGGATGATCTTCTCTTTTTCGCCGCCCCACAGCTTGTACAGCGGCAGGTTCGCTGCTTTGCCGATGATGTCCCACAGTGCCATGTCGACACCTGCGATTCCCTGGTAGTGCAGGGCGGGAACGTAGTAATTGAGCGCCACGGCATGGTCTTCTACAGCGAATGCGCTTCGGCCAACCAAATACGCCTTGACTGCATCGAGGAACATCGGGTGCATCGCAGGACCGATACCCGTAATACCGGCGTCGGTGTGCACTTCAACGAACGAACCACCACCAATATCGAACGACATATTGCGTCCGAGGCTCCATGCTGGCTCGATGGTTCCAACGTGTTTTACCGTACGAAGGTTGACGATTTTGACATCGGTCACTTTGATGTTGCCGCTCAATTGATTCTCCTATTGGTTTGTCTGAAGCTGGCAAATCATACAACCGCTGTTAGATGTTTAGGCGTGTTTTACAGATGATGAAGCACCCGTACACTGCCAGTCTCGGAAGAATGTGAGGCGAGGCCTCGATATTCCTTGCAGCAAAATACTCTCCTCAAAGGAAAATATGACGAGTAAGAACGGTTCTGACAACGATATGGTCGACATCCTCGTAATCGGAGCCGGTGCTTCGGGCGGGGCAGCTTCGGCGTGGCTTTCAGAAGCCGGATTCAAGGTGAAGTGCCTTGAACAGGGCTACTGGCAGGATCCTTCGAAATACGCATCCGCTTCGGCAGATTACGAGTTCGAGATGATGACCAACTGGGCGCCAGACCCGAACGTGCGCCAGCGCGATGAGGACTACCCGGTGAACGATTCCGCTTCGCCAGTAACGCCGGTCATGTTCAACGGGGTCGGCGGAAGCACGATTCTGTGGACAGCCCACACACCCAGATTCCACCCTTCTGATTTCCGAGTGAAATCGCTCGATGGTGTGGCCGACGATTGGCCTATTTCGTACGAGGAACTTGAAGAATTTTATGACCTGAACGATGAGGTTATGGGATGTTCGGGAATAAACGGTGATCCGGCTAACCCACCTCGAAGTCCCCGACAAATGCCTCCTATACCGTTAGGAAAAGACGGTAACAAGCTGATTAGCGGGTTCGAGAAGCTCGGATGGCACTGGTGGCCTTCGGATAGCTATATCAATTCGCAGCGCTATGGCGAGGGTCGAGATGCTTGCAACTTCTGCGGACATAATCACATGGGCTGCTATCAACGGGCAAAGTCGAGTACCGATCTTACGTACTGGCCTCGCGCACTACGTAATGGCGCTGTGATTGAAACGGGCGCTCGGGTACGCAAGATCACGACTGATGATTCGGGTCGGGCGTCTGGGGCCGATTACGTTGATTCGAAGGGTAACGAACGCCACCAGAACGCTCGTGCAGTCATCATGGCAGCCAACGGTATCGGCACTCCCCGACTGCTTCTGAACTCAGCAGATGACTCACACCCAGACGGGCTCGCTAATTCCAGTGGACTCGTTGGTAAGAACCTGATGTTTCACCCGTTTGCCATGATCTCGGGGACATTCCCGGAGAAGATGAAGACGTGGCAGGGACCACTCGGGAATATCGCATTGAGTCAGGAGTTCTACGAAACCGATAAAAGCAGGGGGTTCGTTCGAGGGTATACGTTCCAATTTCAAAGAAGTCTGGGTCCTGCATGGATCGCCAAAGGTGGATTACGAAAGCCGATTCCATGGGGTGAGAAACATCACGAGTTGCTGGAAAAGCGACTAGGTAGCACGATGGGAATGGCGGTTATCGGTGAGGATCTTCCCGAACTTCACAACACTGTCGATCTCGATCCCGAACTGACCGATTCCGATGGCATTCCGGCTCCTCGAATTACGTACACGCTGAGCAAGAACTCTCGTGACCAGCTCGATCACGCAATCGAAAACGCTAAGAAAGCTCTCGAAGCGGCCGGGGCAGCCGACATATATGTCGACCCGATGATGCGGCAGTCTGGCTGGCATCTGATGGGAACCGCACGCATGGGTAACGATCCAGAAGCTTCCGTGGTCGACAAATGGGGGCAATCACACGATGTGGACAACCTGTTCGTCGTCGATGGCAGCGTGTTCGTAACTGGCGCAGCCGTGAACCCAACCCCAACGATTCAGGCACTTGCGTTACGAACCGCCGATTACATAGTTGCCAATCGGCAGGATTTGAAGGGCTGATCACATGACCATGAACACCAAAATCGACCAGAAGCTACTCGATTCAATCCTTGATCGACTAATTCCAGCAGTCGATGAGCTGCCGTCCGCGGGTCAGATGAATCTCAGCGATGAGATTGTTCGCCTCTCCGGTCAACAGGCGCGATTCAGTGCTTTGTTCACGAACTCAATGAATTCGTTTGGTTCACAAAACCCATTGTTCAATTCGCTTGCGCCTGAGCAACAAGACGATGCGATAAGAGCGTTCGAAGCAGACAGTGCCGAACTATTCGACGTACTGCTGAGCATCAGCTACATTGTTTATTACAAAGATTCCCGAGTTCATGATCGAATCGGCTGGAACGGAAAATCGCCTCAACCCGATGGCAACGAGATGGAACCCTGGGACGAGTCAGTACTGGAAAACATGCGAAAGCGTGAACCATTCTGGCGTCGAACTGATGTGTGACGACCGGGCAACGTAACGGGGTGTTGAGTAACATCTCGGCTCTGGACCAATTATCAATAAACATGTGAGGCAAATCGAGTGGAACCCGTAATACGCAACGAGCAAGGAAGCTCGAATCCCCTTCTAGGCCCTGGCGATGGAGTGTCGTCTTACGTGATGCTCTATGTGAAGCATGCGCCGGGTGAGTCAAGTCCAGATCACGTGCATGAATGGGAACATCAGGCGTTTATCACCGAAGGTTCAGGCATTCTCGTTTGCGGTGGCAAAGAGTACCCGGTCAAGACCGGGGATGCAGTCTTGGTTCCGGGCGGAATTCGACACCAGTTCATCAACACAGGCGATGTGCCTCTGCACCGAGTAACGGTGAATCCGGTCGAGTCTGTTCAGTAGTAATACAGTGCATGCATAGGTATCTACTTCCGCGTAGGTGCGCGCTCCAGTAATTCGCATTAATCGCCCAAATCTTGCCCACACCCTGGGCAAACCGGGCGAGCATCTGGCAGATGGTGATAGGTGGTACCACCCACCAGCCGATGAGCCTGTTGGGTCACCAAACGAGCCACTAGTTACGTTGCCCATGATTCCGCTATGTGTCTCCACGTACTAGTTATCCATCAATCTGGATTGAGTACGTGCAGGTCATGCATTAATGGGCCCACCCCCCAAGAGCCACTGATCTGCACTTCGAAAGATTTGTGCGATTATGGCTTTCAGGACCAGAATCAATACAACAAGCATTTACCGCTCAGGCGCAGGCACTCTGTCGTCTGGTAGGTCGCTACGGCGGCTAATGCGGTCAGTCCGACGTTACGTTGCGCCATTAGGCCTAGTTGTGCTCGCTTTGAGTACTGCATGTGCCCCTGTAACTGGTACAGCACATCTTTCCACGGTCGCTCCTTATGCACCCGCAGACGCACCTCGACACGAATTCGTTGTCGATACCGGCGGCTTCTCGTTCGAATCCGACGAAATAATGGCTTCCAAGCTCGAAGTACTTTTCGAAGGTCAGAGACTCGCCGTTGATTCTTCAAACTACTCAAGCAACCAAGACGTTGCACATTCCGACTTCAGCATTGCCGGTGATAGCCCGATGGCTTCCGGTGAAATGCCTGCAGAGATCCTGGTATCTGTCGCTTCAGGACTTGGAATCATGTCGGAACTGGCTGACGGCGGACTGTTGCTAGCATCGGCTGGCAATTTATTTGGCGAATCTGGCGACCCAAGCGCAAACAACGACCAGCCACCAGTATTGGCGAGCCTCGGGTTCGAGTGCGTTCGGGCAGAGCTCATCAGGGTCTAGCAGCACACCTTCTGTGAATTCTGCGGCCGGACAGACATCATCTTCTAGCAGTTCTTCATCGTCATCTTCTGGATCAGAGTCTGATACAGGCTCAGGTTCTGATGAGGGCGAACAGTCGGGTTCCGGCAGCACCGAGCCGACCGATAATTCGGAAAATTCAAATAACGAGAACTCAGATACAGAGTCCTCCGGTGAAACGGACGCAAATGATCACTTTGGCGATGACGACTCGATCGTTCTCGCATTCTTCGAGCCTGATTCAGGCGACGATGACGAACCTGACACGACGGATCCCGTTGTTGATGAGCCTGTAATCGACGAAGAACCTGTTGGTGACGGCGACGATGACTCGACCATTCTGGTGGTTTACCAGCCTGACACCGATGATTCCGACGACGATTCATCACCTGGCAAATCCGGTAACTCGAACGGCAAAGGCAAAAACAAGTAAGGCAGTTGGAATTTCGCCAACCGCCTGAACGTTGAGCCTCTACGGCACACCGATCATTCAGATGCAAGCAAACAGGACACGAACAGCAGCCCAAACAGCCGGATTATTCGGCATGGGCAAATTCCGTTTGACTGGTTTATTCCTCATCATCGCTGGCCTTACGTTCTCTGGTGTAGCCCTGGCAATCAACTTTTCCACTTCAAAGTCTGAGGAAAAACGAGTAGTTGAATTTGCAACCGAACGTTCCGTG